>CABDZK010000132.1_pt1 | contig 16748 bp, 16 predicted proteins | sample 3132141 | NCBI WGS metagenome assembly CABDZK01 (sample SAMEA5534340, study PRJEB31848) | metagenome | biome: tundra; feature: field; material: soil | place: USA | collected 2013-05 | depth 0.45 m | reverse complement strand
ATCGGGGGCCCGTGCGGCAAGCGAGGTGGTACCGCGGCGCCGTTCGGGCGTCGTCCTCGTAGTGACAGCTCACAGACCGTGTGGGCCTGTTTCGACGAGTTGATGACGGAGATGTGCCAATGACCTACCCCAAGGTCGACTTCCTGCCCGATGACTTAGCGGTCGATGACTCAGTGATCGATCACTCAGTGGTCTTGGACGCGACTGTCGACGATGGCGCCCCCAGGCACTACGGCGTGGTCGCCAGTCCGAAGTTTCCCGCGATGGAGGAGCGGATCCTCAAGTACTGGGACCAGGACGGCACTTTTCTCGCGTCGGTCGAGGCGCGTGACAGCGGTGACAACGGCGACAACGAGTTCGTCTTCTATGACGGCCCGCCGTTCGCCAACGGACTGCCGCACTACGGTCATCTGCTCACCGGCTACGTCAAGGACCTCATCCCGCGCTACCAGACCATGCGCGGGCGCCGGGTCGAGCGCCGGTTCGGCTGGGACACCCACGGTCTGCCGGCCGAGCTCGAGGCGCAGCGGATACTGGGGCTGAAGACCAAGGGCGAGATACTTGAGCTGGGCATTGAGGAGTTCAACGCTGCTTGCCGCGAGTCTGTCCTGAAGTACACCGACGACTGGCAGGCGTACGTCCGTCGCCAGGGCCGCTGGGTGGACTTCGAGCACGACTACAAGACGCTCAACCCGGACTACATGGAGTCGGTGATCTGGGCCTTCAAGTCGCTGTACGACAAGGGCCTGGTCTACGAGGGCAAACGCGTCCTGCCTTACTGCTGGAACGACGAGACACCGCTGTCCAACCACGAGCTGCGGATGGACCCCGAGGTCTACCAGATGCGCCAGGACCCGGCTGTGACCGTGGGTTACCAGCTGGACAGTGGCGAGGTGGCGCTGATCTGGACGACGACCCCGTGGACGCTGGTCAGCAACCTGGCCATGGCTGTGCACCCCGACGTCGACTACGTCGTGGTCGAGGGTGACGCCACTGGCGGCACGGTCCGGTACCTGCTGGCCGAGGCGCGGGTTGTGGCATACAGCCGTGAGCTCGGTGAGGACGCCGGCGAGCGGATCGTGCAGCGGCTCAAGGGATCCGAGCTGCTCGGGCGCACCTACACGCCGCCGTTCAGCTATTACATCGGACATCGCAACGCGCACCAGATCCTGCCTGCGGACTACGTCACCACCGAGGATGGCACCGGCATCGTGCACATCGCGCCGGCCTTTGGTGAGGAGGACATGGTCGTCACCGCTGCGGCCGATATCGACCCGGTCGTCCCGGTCGGTCCGGACGGCAGGTTCACCGCCCCGGTCATGGACTACGAAGGCATGCTGGTCTTCGACGCCAACCTGGCGATCATCGAGCACCTGAAGGCGCGCACGGCCGGAGAGAGCGGCGCTGCTGTCGGATCCACCACGGCTGGCACGGTTCTGCTGCGCCGCGAGACCTATGACCACTCCTACCCGCACTGCTGGCGCTGCCGCAAACCGCTGATCTACATGGCGGTGTCGAGCTGGTTCGTCGAGGTGACCAAGTTCCGGGACCGCATGGTCGAGCTCAACGAGCAGATCACCTGGGTGCCCGAGCACGTCAAGCACGGGCAGTTCGGCAAGTGGCTTTCCAACGCCCGCGACTGGTCGATCAGCCGGAACCGCTTCTGGGGCAGCCCGATCCCCGTATGGCTGTCCGACGACCCGGCTCACCCCCGCATCGACGTCTACGGCTCGTTCGCGGAGCTTGAGGCGGACTTCGGGGTCCCGGTCACCGACCTGCACCGGCCGTTCATCGACCGGCTGACTCGACCCAACCCCGACGACCCGACCGGTCGCTCGACGATGCGCCGCGTCCCGGAAGTGCTGGACGTGTGGTTCGACTCCGGCTCGATGTCGTTCGCCCAGGTGCATTACCCGTTCGAGAACGCTCCGTGGTTCGAGAACCACTTCCCCGGTGACTTCATCGTGGAGTACATCGGCCAGACCCGCGGCTGGTTCTACACGATGCACGTGCTGGCAACCGCGCTGTTCGACCGGCCGGCGTTCTCCTCCTGCGTCAGCCACGGCATCGTCCTGGGCAACGACGGCCAGAAGATGAGCAAGTCGCTGAACAACTACCCGAGCGTTTCCGAGGTCTTCGACCGTGACGGCGCCGACGCCATGCGCTGGTTCCTCATGTCGAGCCCGATCCTGAGGGGTGGCAACCTCATCGTCACCGAACGGGGGATCCGCGACGGCGTACGCCAGGTGCTGCTCCCGCTGTGGAGCACGTGGTACTTCTTCTCGCTGTACGCCAACGCTGCAGAAAGTGGCGCAGGTTACGAGGCCAGATGGTCCACCTCGTCCCAGGACGTCCTGGATCGCTACCTCCTGGCCAAGCTGCGCCGCTTCGTCGAGGCGGTTCAGCACGACCTGGACACCTACGACGTGGCCTCCGCGTGCGAGTCGGTACGCAACTTCCTGGACGTGCTGTCCAACTGGTACATCCGCCGATCCCGCGACCGGTTCTGGGATACGGCCAATACAGCCAGCGAGTCCCGCAACAGCGCCTTCGACACTTTGTACACGACCCTCGAAGTCGTCACCCGGGTCACCGCTGCGCTGCTCCCGTTCACGACCGAGGAGATCTGGCGCGGCCTGACCGGCGCCCGTTCGGTGCACCTGGCCGACTGGCCCGAGGCGTCCGACCTGCCCGCGGACGACGAGCTGGTGGCGGCCATGGACCGCGCTCGCGAGATCTGTTCGGTGGCCTCAGGCCTGCGCAAGGCGGCCGGTCTGCGCAATCGGCTACCCCTTGCCGACCTGACTGTTGTCACCACCGACGCCGCGGCACTGGAGCCCTTTGCTGCCATCGTGGCCGAGGAGATCAATGTCCGCACTGTCACGTTGGTGGACCTTGGCGCGGCGCGTGAGGCCGACTTCGGCATCTCGACCAAGCTCACCGTGAACGCCCGGGCGGCCGGTCCGCGGCTGGGCAAGGACGTTCAGCGCGCCATCAAAGCCAGCAAGCAAGGCGACTGGGCTGTGTCCGAGGATGGCACCGTCACCGCCGGTGGGCTCGCGCTGGTTGAGGGGGAGTACTCCCTTGAGACGATCGTCGCTGATGGCGTGCCTGTCGCTGGAGGCAACGGCCCCGTAGTTGATGGCGCCGCCACTGATGCCGCGGCGGGGTTATCGCGGGTCACAGCCATGTTGCCGCACAACGGGTTCGTCGTCCTGGACACGACTGTCACGCCGGAGCTGGCCGCCGAGGGTCTGGCCCGGGATGTCATACGAGCAGTCCAGCAGGCCCGTCGCGATGCGGGTCTGGACGTCAGCGACCGGATCAGCCTCGCGGTCAGCGGCGACGACGAGGTCTGGGCGGCCACCGTGGCCCACGAGAAGCTGATCATGGCCGAGACGCTGTCGGTTCAGTTCGGTTCGGCGGGCGCAGGACATGCTCTGCCCGAAGATCAGGGCGTGGAAGCTGTGGTCGGCGACAATAAGTCGGTCCGTATTCTCGTGAAGAAGATCGGATGACGCTCATCATCCGGGTGGCCGACGGGAACGACCTCTTGGCAGTTCTGGACGTCGGTCGTCGCACCTGGCCGGTGACCTACGGACCCATCGCCGGGCAGGACTACGTGGCGATGGGCCTGGCGAAGTGGTGGACAGAGGGCGCCACCATTCCCGCGATTCGGGCCGGCCGGGTCACGGTCGCCGAACTTGATGGCACCGTGGTGGGTATGGCGTCGGTGGGTCCCCACGAGAACTACCTGGTTCTGTGGAAGCTCTATGTGCTTCCCGATTACCAGGGGCATGGGATCGGCTCGGCGTTGGTGGAGTCGGTCGTGGCTTCGGCGAAGGGGATACACCCAGAGATCCGGATTTCTTACCTCACCGGCAACACCCTGGCCGAGGGCTTCTACCGTGGTAAAGGCTTTGTTGAGATCAGCCGTGAGCCCGGCTGTGATGGCGTGCCTGAAAGCGTCTGGATGCAGCTCAAGCTCGACCCCAAGGAGCAGTGATGAGTGGACGTCCGGACGCGGCCCAGCGCGACGCGGAGCACAAGCTGGAGATCCGCAAACGGATGCGCGAGATTGAGCAGTCGATCTTGATGCGCGCCCCGGAGCACGATCTGGAGCCCTCACTGGATCGCGTCGCCGCCGTGATGGATCTGCTGGGGGATCCGCAGCATGCCTTCCCCGTGATTCACGTGACCGGAACCAACGGCAAGACCTCGACGACGCGGATGATCGAGCGGATGCTGCGCGAGATGGGCTTGTCCACCGGACGGTTCACCTCGCCCCACCTGCACAACATCCGCGAACGGATCGCATTGAACGGCGACCCGATCGACGCCGAGAGGTTCATCGCCTCCTACGAGGACGTCCTGCCCTTCATCGAGATGGTCGACGCCAGTTCGGCCGCTGACGGTGGCCCGCAGATGACCTACTTCGAGGTCCTGGTGGCCATCGCGTTTGCCGCGTTCGCCGACGCCCCCATCGACGTAGCCGTGGTGGAGGTGGGCATGGGCGGCTCGTGGGACGCCACCAACGTCGTCAACGCCAAGGTTGCCGTCGTGGCGCCGATTGCTCTTGACCATGAGCGTTTCCTCGGCCCCTCGGTGGAGGGCATAGCCACTGAGAAAGGCGGGATCTTCAAGGCTGGCGCCCTGGTGGTCAGCGCCGTCCAGGAGCCGGAGGTCGCCGAGATCCTGATCGCGCTCGCCCAAGGGGTTGGCACAACGCCGGCCTTCGAGGGCAACCAGTTCGGCATTCTGCGTCGGGAGGTCGCGGTCGGTGGCCAGCAGCTCGCCATACGCGGACTTGGCGGTGTCTATGACGACATCTTTTTACCGCTGCACGGGCCTCACCAGGGCCACAATGCGGCGCTAGCGCTGGCGGCCGTTGAAGCGTTTGTCGGTGGTGGAGAGCATCGACTGGACGTCGACGTGATCCGCGCCGGGCTGGCCGGGGCGACATCACCAGGACGTCTGGAGGTTGTCCGCCGCTCTCCGACAGTCCTGGTGGACGCGGCACACAACCCGGCCGGCGCGTTGGCTCTGCGGGCGGCGCTGGAGGACTCCTTCAACTTTGCCAAGATCGTCGGGGTCGTTGCGATCCTGGAGGACAAGAACGCGTCGATGATGCTCGAGATACTTGAGCCGGTGCTCGATGACATCGTCGTGTCCCGCACCACCTCACCGCGGGCGATCGATCCTGAGACCTTGGGTCAGCTGGCCATAGAGATCTACGGCGAGAATCGGGTGACCGTCGTGGACAACCTGCCCGACGCCCTCGACCTGGCCGCGCAAATCGCCGACGAAGGAGGTTTCGGCGGGGGAGTGCTGGCGACCGGATCGATCACCACAGCGGCCGAGATTCGCATGCTTCTGGGTGTTACCGACGGATGAGTGCGATAAGCGCCGCAGCGCTGTATGGCGAACCGGGCAAGATGACCCGGCGTCTGCTGGGTGTCGTCATTGGCACCCAGGGCCTGGTCGTGTTCTTCGGTGCGCTTGTCGCCCGGGCACTGGCTGCGGCCAAGGGCTCGCACACCTCCGGTTCGTTCCTGCTCATCGGGTCGCTGTTGGCGCTCGCGTGCATCCTGGACGCCGGCCTGCTGCGTCAGCCATGGGGAATCACGGCTGGCTGGGTCCTGCAGGTCGCGACTCTTGCCTGTGTGTTCATCGTCCCGGTAATGCTGCTGGTCGGGTTGTTGTTCGGAGCGTTGTGGCTGACTGCCCTGGTTCAGGGACGCAACATGGACGAGCACACTAGGGCTGTCGACGCCCAGTGGCACGCCACGCAGTTGAAGTCGGAGCAAAAGTCGTCCGCCCAGGACGGATAGGGTTGTGCACTGTGACGACACAGACAGAACGTTCGCTGGTCCTGGTCAAGCCCGACGCCTTCAAACGTGGTCTCTCCGGCGAGGTCCTGCGTCGGATCGAGGCAAAGGGCTACTCGTTGGTGACCCTGTCGATCTTCACACCCGACCGTGAGCGACTGGCGAGGCACTATGGCGAGCACGAGGGCAAGCCGTTCTATGAGCCGCTGTTGGAGTTCATGTCCAGTGGCAAGGTAACTGCCGTGGTGATCGAGGGCGAGCGTTGCATCGAGGGTTTCCGCGCCCTGGCCGGCGCCACCGACCCGACGCTGGCGCTGCCTGGCACGATTCGCGGCGATCTCGGCCGCGACTGGGGCGTTGAGGTCCAGCAGAACATCGTTCACGGGTCGGACTCCCCGGAGTCGTCCGCGCGTGAGATCGGCATCTGGTTCCCCGAGTTGCTCTGATTGCCGGATACGTTTGCCCGTACACCCGAGACGTCCCGGTGTGGCGGGTCGCTGGTCGTTCAGCCAGCCGCGGGTTCATCCAGGCCTTTGATCACGAGCTCCAGGAGTGAGGCGAGGTCCTCGCGCTGGTGGCGGGACAGTGGCCCCAGCACGTCGGACTCCACCATGTCGGACTCGCGCACTGCGGCCTTGAAGGTCGCCCACCCCTCGTCGGTGAGCGTGATCAGCACCCGCGTGCGGTTGACTGGGTCGGTGGCCCGGGCGATCAGATTGCGCTGGGCCATCCGGTCAAGGCGGTGGGTCATCGAGGATGGTGCGACCGAGCTCGCCTCGGCGAGCTGACTGGGCGTCAAGGCCGCATCTTCGTCGCTGCGGGCCAGCTGTGACAGGACAGCCCACTCGCCGGCAGACAGGTCGAGGTCGGCCAGTTGCCGCGTGTACCACTGGTCGAGCTTGCGAGCGAGTCCGTGAACGGCAGTGATCACGCGCTGCACCGACTCGTCACCACCGGCAGCGACGTAGGCGGCAACATCTGCTCGGTACTCCTGCTCGGCGCTCTGAACGGCGCGTTCGGGAGTCTGTATGGCGCTGCGGGTGGTGCGCTTCGCCGGTGACCTAGGTCTCGTCATGGGCAACATCCTGTCATGCTAGAGTTTCGATATCGAAATGTTCGATACCTAAGATTACGAAATGCAAGACTACGATATTCATAATGAGTGGAGGATCCGATGAAGCGCGCACGGTTGCTGGTGCTGGCGTCGACAGTGAGCATGCTGGGCTGGGGTGCCATCCTGCCTTACCAGTACGCCTACGCGGCCAACACCCGTCACTGGGGTGGGCTTGTCGCGGCCGCCGCTTCGAGCTTGTTCTCCGTCGGTGCCCTCGTGGCGGCCCCATTCGGTGGCCGGCTGGCCGATCGTTTCAACCCTGCTCGGGTCGTCGTGGTCGCGCAGATCATCGCCGCCGTTGCCAGCGCATGCCTCATCGTGGCAGGGACACCTGTGCTCTTCCTTTTGGGCATGTTCGTCTTCGGTGCCGGTATCACCGCGGCCATTCCGGTCGAGACGATCTTGGTGCTCCGCTGGGTCAAGTCCGCTGACCGTCGACCGGTCTTTGCGCTCCTGTCCACGGGCTCGGCCATCGGCATGGCCATCGGAGCGTTCACCGCCGGATACCTGGTCAACCTCAAAGTGATCGACGGAATGTGGCCGGCGTTTGCGACCGCGGCCGTCGGGTTCCTCATCTCCGCCACGATGATCGGTATCGCCGGCCGTGGCGCACCAGAAGACGAGGCCCCAGCGCCGCAGGACGTGCCGAGTGGCTCGGCCGGAGCCGCAATCCGGATCATTCTTGCGACGCCGGCTCTGCGGTGGACGGCAGTGATCACGGTCACCCTGGCGCTCGGCTTCTACGCACAGTTCGAGTCCGGCCTGCCGGCCTATGCCATCACGGTGCTCGGGGTCTCGGAGCGCACGATCGGCACGGCTGCGGCGGTCAACTGCCTGGTGATCGTTGTGCTGCAGATGGCGGTGATGAAGTGGACCGCCAAGCGTTCGTCGCCGTCGCTGCTGGTGGTTGTCGGCTCGATCTGGGTGTTCTCGTGGCTATTGCTGGCCGCTGCGTCCTTTATGCCGGCACTGGCCGGGGCGATGTTCGTCGGGGTGTACGGGGTCTTCGCCATCGGCGAGACGATGTACGTTCCGGTGCTCAACCCGCTTACCGCCAGCCTGGCTCCATTGGGCATGGTCGGCACCACGTTGGGCATCTTCGCCGCACTGCAGACGGGCGTGTCCGCGGCGGGTCCGCTCCTGGCAGGCGTCGCCCTCAGCGCCGGTCACGGCTCGCTGTTCGTGGGGGTGCACGTGGGCCTCAGCCTCATCGCCGTATTCGCCGCGCTCCGGTTGCGTTCCCTGCAGTCGGGCTCACGCTCGAGCCAGCCCGGCGGCATCCCGGCCAGTACTGGCGACACGGAGGCCGAAGATGAGCTTGGCGACCTGCTACTGCCGCAGGCCGCCTAGCTCAACCAGTACTCTGCACACATGGCTCGGTACTTCGACGTTCACCCGCTGGACCCGCAGCCGCACAGCATCGCGCAGGTTGTGGCTATGTTGCGCGACGACGCACTCGTCGCCTATCCCACTGACGCCAGTTATGCCTTGGGCTGCCAAATCGGCAACCCGACCGGCGCGGAACGTATCCGCCGGCTTCGTGGCCTGGATGAACGGCACCATTTCACTCTCGTGTGCGCGGACTTCGCCCAGCTCGGCCAGCTGGTCGACCTGAACAACGCCGCATTCCGGGCCATCAAGGTAGCGACGCCCGGTCCCTACACGTTCATCCTGCCTGCCACCAGGGATGTGCCCAGGCGGCTGGCACATCCGAAGAAGCGGACCGTCGGTGTGCGCATCCCGCACCACCCCGTGGTGCGGGCCCTGTTGCGCGAGCTGGGCGAGCCGCTGGTGTCCAGCACCCTCCTGCTCCCTGGCGCGGAGGAGCCGATGACCGATGGCTGGCAGATTCAGGATGAGCTAGGCCAGCTGATCGACGCAGTGGTGGACGCCGGTGAGTGCGGCAAGGAGCTGACCACGGTCGTTGACTGGTCCGAGGGATACCCGGAGGTCGTGCGAGTCGGGATGGGAGATCCGGCCCGCTTCCAGTAGAGGGTGCCCGCTGCGGACCGCGCAAGGTACACCGACGTGGCGCAGTGACGAGATCAACTGCGAGATCCGGATGCGGTGCGATGGGATCATCGGCAAACTGGGGTGATGACGGACTCCAACCGGCGGCTTCGGCAGGCGTTTGCGGCCGCTGGCCGTGCGTTCGCGGGCGGGTGAGCTGGTGCTGACATCCCAGGACGCTCTGCCCTCAGCGCCCCTGCGAATCCTCGTCGCGGGCACATCCGGCTCGGGTAAGACGACACTCGCCGGGCGGATCGCCGCCTACGTGGGCGTTCCGCGTACGGAGATTGATGCTTTGTACCACGGGCCCGACTGGACGCCGTGCGACAACTTCAGGCTCGACGTGGCTGCCTTCGCTGCTCAACTAGCCTGGGTGACTGAATGGCAGTACGGCAAGGCGAGGCCGTTGCTCCTGCGGCGTGCGGACCTGCTCGTGTGGCTCGACCTGCCCCGCGCTGTGGTCATGTGGCGCGTGGTTCGACGCACTCTGCAACGCCGACTCAACAAGACGGTTCTGTGGAACGGCAACCTCGAACCGCCGATCTCGACATTCTTCACCGACCATGACCACATCGTCCGATGGGCCTGGCGGACCCATCACGAAAACGCCGAGAGGGTGGCCGCTGCGGTGGCCTCACGAGAGGATCTCAGCGTCGTGCGGCTAAGGCGCCAGCGGGAGGTGGATCAATGGCTGGCGGGTCCACTCTTCGACTCTTGTCACCCGAACAGCAACAGCGACCACCCAAGCTGACTGCTCCAGAGCCCGAGGTGGCTCACGGGTTCTCGGCCCGGTAGGTCTCGAGCCGGCTAGCGAGCTCCTTGGGCTGGCTGAGGGCGATGAGGTGACCGCCGGGCATCTCATCGATCGTGATACCCAGACGGTCCCGAACGATTCGGCGCTGGAACTCCACCGGAAAGAGGCGGTCGTCTTGGCCCTGCAGGAACCTGGTGGGCACGTCGGGCCATGTCCTCATGGGCCATGGCTGAGTGAATGGGGTGGGGGACTGGACTGGCGATCCGATGGCGATAGCTTCGGCCCGGACATCGGCTGGGACGTCGTGGAAAAAGGCGTCAAGGAGTTCCGGGTCGTCTTCGAGCCTGCGGCCGTCGCGGTCCGCTTGTTCGGCGCGCGCCGCACTGTGGTCTGTGTTTGCCCACCACTGGCCCGGGGTCTCTCCGGGCGCCGGGACCATGGCGTTGAGCATGACCAGCAGATCAACCGGCAGCCGCTCGCATACCAGTGGCGCGGTGAACCCAGCCAGTGACTGGGCTACCAGGACCAGCTGGGTGCGATCGCCGCCTGCGTCGGTCACCGTGTCCGCGTACTGGACCAGGCCGGCTGAGTCGTCGCCGGCCGGCAGGTTGACGGCCACCGCATCGTGCCCCCGCTGCAGCAGTTCGGGAACCAGCCGGTGCCAGTACCAGGGGGTGCCTCCCGCGCCGGGGACCAGTACGTAGGTCGCCATCTCCAAACGAAAGCATTCACACGACCGCAGCGTCAACCGTGCAGTCCGACCCTGCTTTGAGCAGGCGAGGTAGATCGGTAAAATTGCCGATCGCCTCCACCCCTGACGGTATGGCCCCGCTCCTGCGGTTGAGCCAGATACCGCGCAATCCTGCGGCCGTAGCGGCACGCGCGTCGACCTTGACCAGGTCAGCGACATAGGCGGCCGTGGGCAGTGGTAGGCCCCGCGCGGAGGAGTGTGCTGAGCAGTGGCGACGACCAACTCGTCGTCCTGCACCCAGGACATAGGTTCGACTCGGCACCGTCGGCAACTGCAACCCCGGTGCGGGTTGCTGCGGTGCTGAGCACGGCACTGTGCTCGACCGGCCGCCGCTGAAGGAACACGCCGACGCAGTTCAGGTCCTCGCCGGCGTCGGTGGTGTACCGAGGGAACGGCGCACTGGCCCTCTTGCGGATTTCCAAGGGGGTCATAGTGCTACCAACTCCCATGGACCGCATGTGTACGTTCATTCGTATGAGCGAAGATTCACGCAGCCAGCGCGAGCGGATGCTCGCCGGGGACTGGTACGAAGCTGATGACGAGCTCCATGCGATGACCCAGCGTGCTCAACAGCTCGCCGAGCAGTATGCCCAGACGTGCAAGACCGACCCCACCGCAGCGCGTGAGGTCCTTGGCGACTTGCTCGGATCTGTGGGCGAGCACACCGTCATACGCCCGCCGTTGTACGTTGACTATGGCGTGCGCATCCACGTTGGTGCGCGGACCTTCGCGAACTCCGGCCTGGTCGCGCTCGATGTTGCTGAGATCAACATCGGCGACGACGTGCAGATCGGTCCGAATGTCCAGTTGCTCACGCCGGTTCACCCGATCGAGCCTGAGCCGCGACGCTACAAGCTTGAGGCCGCCAAGCCGATCCGCATTGGGAACAACGTCTGGCTCGGCGGCGGTGCCATCGTGTGCCCCGGCGTGATGATCGGTGAGAACACGGTGGTCGGCGCGGGCGCAGTGGTCACCAAGGATCTCCCGGCGAACGTGGTGGCCGTTGGGAACCCTGCGCGGGCAATCCGCGAGATTTGACCCGGCAATGGTGGTGGTCCTGACCAAGGGCGTGAATCGGGGAGGCGGGGTCAGGTTGCGCCCATTGAGCCGTAGGCGCTGTGGCGCCGTGGTGTTGGGTCTGGTCTGCGCCGGCATTGGCACCATTGCATCAGCCCATGTCGGCGGACCCGCGTCGTCTGGCACCGGATGGAGGAACCGCGCGCAGGTCTCGAAGCCCAGCCACGACCCTGACGACCCGGCCACTGACCCGACCCAGGCGGCGCGCAATCCACGGCGCGATCGGCACGTCCGTGCCAGCATCCAGCAGGATCCGTCCCACGCCAGGCGCCTTGGCCTAGCTGTGCACAGTCAAGCGGCCACCGGGCGCCTGCCCGATCTCGGCCCAAGAGCAAGGGGAGGTGTGTGCGTCGCAGCCGGTGTTCTCGTCCTGGCCGGATGATGTTGGGCCGCTCCAGTGCGGCCATTGTCTTCTAAGGACTATCAGCAAGGTTGTTGACTCTAGGGGGACGATGACGGATCTGCTGAAGGTGCTGCCGCTGGCGGTCGTGATGGTCGCCGGGCCGCAGATCATCACGGCCATCATGCTGACGACGAGCACGAAGCCACGCCAGAACTCCTATGCATTCGTCGGGGGAGCAGCCCTGGCCACGGCCGTGGCGACGTCGGTCTTCTACTACGTGGCGAAGGCACTGAAACTCAAGGTCTCCAGTCATGGCTCCTCGTCGTCGGCGGTGAACTGGGTGCTCGTGGTGGTCCTGATCCTTGCGGCAATCTGGGCCTTCCGAGGTCGAAAGAACTCGGAGCCGCCCAAGTGGATGAGAACGTTGCAGACCGAGGCTCCCAACGGTTCTTTCAGGCTGGGTCTGGTGCTGTTCCTGGTGATGCCGACCGACGTGATGATGACTTTCACGGTGGGGACCTACCTTGCGGGGCATGACTCCCCACTTTGGCACGCCATCGGTTTCCTGTTCCTGACCGCGCTTCTGATCGGTTTCCCGTTGTTGATCCTTCTGATGCTGGGCAAGCGCGGAGACACGCTGCTGCCCCGGATGCGCGACTGGATGAACGCGAACTCCTGGATGGTCAGCGAGGCCGTGATCGTGTTCTTCCTGGCGATGGAGATCAAAACCATCGTGAGCGGCTAGCGGCGCGCTGGGTCGGCAGACCAGAGTGCTCTCACGCCGCCTCGGTGGCGCGAGGCTTGTCTATTCGACGAAGACCCGATCGTCGACCAGCTCCTCTTCGACCCGTCCGCCGTCGGTGTCGAACCTGCTGTGCTCAAAGCGCTTTCGGAACTCGAGGTCGATGCTGTCCGCGCCACTGCGGTTCTTCTCAATGGTCATGACCACCCAGTGGTGGAACTGCTCGGCGTTGCCCGAGTTGTACATCAGGTGATGCCGGGCCACCACGTCAAACTTGTTGTTGAGGATGAGCACGACATCCGCCTCGTGGGCCAGGGCCGACGAGCCGCGTAGATCCTGGACCCTGGTCCTTGTCGCCGAAACAAGGCCGCTCTTGTCGACCGCGGCGAGGGCCAGAACGGGGACATTCAGGTCCAGCGCCATGTCCTTGAGCCCCTCGACGACCTCAGTGATCCGGTCGTCCTCCGGCAGACGCGAAGCTTGACGACGATCCGTCTGGGGCGTCGCGGCATGGACCTTCTGCAGGTAGTCGACGACCACGAAAGGCGCGTGGCCTGCGTGTTCCCGGATCGATTCGATGGCCTGGCTCATGGCTTCGACGTTGGTTTCGGCTCCGCTGGATCGATGCAGGTGGAGCCGCTCGGAGTAGCCCTGCAGCGCCTGAACCGCCTCGGCCCCGCCCTCGGTGCCGGCAAGTCGTCCCGCCATCATCGGATCCGAGATCCGTGGCGCGCTAAACGCCGCGCGGACTTCGGGCAGCTGAACCGCGAAGGAACCTGCGATCTCGGCGGCCTCCATGATGATCAGCCGTTCAAGCAGAGAGTGGTTGTCGTGCTCAAACGAGAAATAGACCACGTTGAAGTCGGATGCCACGAGATTGCGCGCTACCTGCAATGCGAACGTGGTCTTGCCCAGACCCGGCCGTGCACCCAGGAGCACCAGCTCTCCCGAGCGGAAACCGCCGTTCAGCGCTTTGTCCAGGGAGCCGAAGCCGGACGGCCACACCTTGGCGCCAGCGTCTCCGCTAACGCTCAGCCGTCCGTTCGTCTCATCCAGAACAACGCGCAGCGTCTTCAACCGATCCGACCTCATACTTGAATTTCAGCAGAAGATAGGCCCTTATGTCGCTTTTTGAACCAGATCTGGCCGAAGGGCCGATGGCGGGTTCGCGCTGCCTTCAGCGGCTTTGAGGGTCAGCGGCCCAGCCGCTGGTAGGTCTTCTCTGTGCTTTCCTTGGCCGGCGCCCACCAGGACTCGTGGTCGCGGTACCACTGGATCGTCTGGGTCAGACCGGCGCGGATGTCCTGGTACTGCGGCGACCAGCCCGTCTCGGCCCGCAGCTTGCCGGAGTCGATGGCATAGCGCATGTCATGGCCGGGGCGGTCGGACACGAGGTCGAACCAGTCGGCAGGCTTGCCCATCAGCTCCAGCAGCAGCGCCACGATCTGGCGGTTGTTCATCTCGCCGTCGGCGCCGATCAGGTAGGTCTCGCCGAGCCGGCCTTTCTCCAGGATTGTCACGACGGCGTCGGTGTGGTCGTCCACGTGGATCCAGTCGCGCACGTTTGCACCGGTACCATACAGCTTGGGCTTGACTCCCTGCAGGATCCCGGTGATCTGGCGGGGGATGAACTTCTCGACGTGCTGGTACGGGCCGTAGTTGTTGGAGCAGTTGGACAGCGTGGCCTGTAGGCCGAACGAGCGAATCCAGGCACGTACCAGCAGGTCTGCGCTGGCCTTGCTGGCCGAGTACGGGCTCGAGGGGTTCAGTGGCGTCTGTTCGGTGAAGCGCGACGGGTCGTCGAGCTCGAGGTCGCCGTAGACCTCGTCGGTCGAGATGTGGTGCAGGCGCACCTGGTGCTTGCGGGCTGCCTCGAGCAGCCGGTAGGTGCCGATGATGTTGGACTCCATGAACGGCCAAGGGTCATCCAGGGAGTTGTCGTTGTGAGACTCGGCCGCGAAGTGGACGATGGCGTCGGTGTTGCCGACAAGTCGGTCGACCAGGTCGGCGTCAGCGATGTTCCCGCGTACGAACTCGATCTCGTCGGCAACCGGAGCAAGGTTCTCCAGCGAACCCGCGTAGGTCAGGGCGTCTAGGACGGTGATCTTCCAGTCGGGGCGGGTCACCCGGGTGCGCTGGACGAAGTTGGTGCCGATGAAGCCTGCGCCACCGGTAACGAGCACCTTCATGATTGATTCTCCTTGAGGTCGTGTCAACAACTTGTACATTATGAGTCGGCCGACAGGTTGTTCACCCCACCCAAGGCGGCCGGACGGACCACCGAAGATCAGGGGAGTCGTCACGGCCGAGCCGGGCGAACGAGACCGGATTGGCGATTAGGGGCCGACCGTTGCCGCTGGTAACCTTGATACTGCCGTGCAACCGGCCGCGGATACAGAGAGCCTGGGTGAACCTGCCCCAAGGCACCGCGCAACGAAAATTACCGAGGAGATACTGCGTGCCCCTGGATCTTGCTGTCAAGAAAGAGATCATGACCGAGTACGCCACCCACGAGGGCGACACCGGTTCCCCCGAGGTCCAGATTGCGATGCTCACCCGTCGCATCCTCGATCTCACCCAACACTCGCGTGAGCACAAGCACGATCACCACAGCCGCCGCGGCCTGCTGCTGCTGGTCGGTCGTCGCAAGCGCATGTTGCGCTACCTCGAGGCCACCGACGTCACTCGTTACCGCGAGCTGATCAAGCGCCTCGGTCTGCGCCGATAAACGTTCCATTCGATGGAGCGGCCCCCTCCACGACAAGTGAGGTGGCCGCTTCATTCGTTTGAGAGCGGGGCACTTGGCAACACCGCCCCCGTGGCGCCGCCGCAGGCAGCGCCCATCCCAATGAAAAGCACGTGCACAACGACGATGCACGGCTGTTTTGAGAGAAAAGGAGGACCCAATGGAGGGTCCAGAAATACAGTTCGCCGAAGCCACCATCGACAACGGCTCCTACGGCACCCGGACGGTCCGGTTCGAGACCGGGCGCTTGGCCAAGCAGGCTGGCGGCGCAGTCGTGGCCTACCTGGACGAGGACACGATGCTGCTGTCGACCACCACGGCCGGCAAACACCCCAAAGAACAGTTCGACTTCTTCCCGCTGACGGTTGATGTCGAAGAGCGCATGTATGCCGCCGGAAAGATTCCCGGCTCATTCTTCCGTCGTGAGGGTCGCCCCTCCACCGACGCCATTCTCACCTGCCGCCTGATCGACCGGCCGCTGCGCCCGACCTTCAAGAAGGGTCTGCGTAACGAGGTCCAGGTCGTCATCACGGTTCTGGCGCTCAACCCCGACCACCAGTACGACGTGCTGGCCATCAACGCCGCGTCTGCATCGACGCAGATCTCCGGCCTGCCGTTCAGCGGCCCGATCGGCGCGACGCGCGTCTCGTTGATCGATGGCAACTGGATTGCCTTCCCGAGCTTCGCCGACAGCGAGCGTTCGGTGTTCGACATGGTCGTCGCCGGCCGCGTCGTTACCGGCAAGAATGGTGTCGAGGACGTCGCGATCATGATGGTCGAGGCGGAGTCCACCATGAGCACCTGGGACCTGGTCAAGCACCAGGGCCAGGGGGCCCCGACCGAGCCGGTCGTTGCCGAGGGCCTTGAGGCTTCCAAGAAGTTCATTGCGGTGTTGTGCAAGGCACAGGCCGAGCTCGCGGCAAGGGCCGCCAAGGAGGTCCAGGACTTCCCGGTGTTCCTGGACTACCAGGACGATGTGTACGCCGCCGTCGACGGTGCCGTCACCAGCGACCTGACCTCTGCGCTGCAGATGGCCGGCAAGCAGGAGCGCGAGATCCGCATCGACGAGATCAAGGATGCCGTCAAGGCCGACCTTGAGAGTACGTTCGAGGGTCGCGAAAAGGAGATCTCCGCGGCCTACCGCGCGGTGCAGAAGAAGCTGATCCGACAGCGGATCCTTCGCGACAAGGTCCGCATCGACGGTCGTGGCCTGGCCGACATCCGCGCGCTGAGCGCCGAGGTGGAGGTCCTTCCCCGCGTCCACGGTTCGGCGATCTTCGAGCGCGGCGAGACCCAGATCATGGGTGTCACCACGCTGAACATGCTGCGGATGGAGCAGATGCTCGACACACTCTCCCCGGAGACGCGCAAGCGCTACATGCA
>CABDZK010000131.1_pt1 | contig 16778 bp, 15 predicted proteins | sample 3132141 | NCBI WGS metagenome assembly CABDZK01 (sample SAMEA5534340, study PRJEB31848) | metagenome | biome: tundra; feature: field; material: soil | place: USA | collected 2013-05 | depth 0.45 m | reverse complement strand
TGCACGAACTCGACGTTGTCGACCCCGGCGTCGGCGGCGTTGCGCCGGGCCAGCTCGAGCATCTCGACTGTCATGTCCAACCCGATCGCCCGCCCACCGGGGGCAACCCGGCGGGCGGGCGATCGGGTTGGACATGACCGTCGAGATGCTCGAGCTGGCCCGGCGCAACGCCACCGACGCCGGGGTCGACAACGTCGAGTTCGTGCAGGGCTACCTGGAAGAAATCCCGCTGCCCGACGACAGCGTCGACGTGGTGATCTCCAACTGCGTCCTCAACCTCGCCGCAGACAAGAACGTGGTCCTTGCCGAAGCCGCCCGGGTGCTACGCCCCGGTGGGCGCCTGGCGATCTCCGACGTCATCGCCGACGAAGGCATGGACGAGGCCACGAAGGCCGACATGACTGAGTGGACCGGCTGCATCGCCGGGGCCCTGACCCAGAGCGAGTTCGCTGGTGCGCTCACGGATGCGGGGTTCACCGACATCGAGATCCGGCCCACCCACCGGGTGCACACCCACGCTCAGGCTGCGATCATCCGAGCCACTCACTGACCAGACGACACCCCGCGACCTGATCATCGTCGGGCCCGGACCCGACCCATTCTCCGCGGAGATGTTGCCTCCCGCTGAGCCCCAGGCTTGACGCATTCGCCCACCAACGTATTTCAGGGGGAGTCCTTCACCCGTGCGCAGCATCATCCGGATCCTCGGCTCGGCCAGGGAGTTGTGGCCCTACTACGCGGGAATCGTCGCGTGTTCGTTGGCCGTGGCAGCGGCCGGCCTACTGACTCCGTTCATCAGCCCCGTCACGTGCACTGTGATGACCTTGCTCTTCGGCTTGGTCATGATGACCTCCTTCTCCGGTTTCCGATGAAGGAAGCATCAGCCCCAGCGCCTGGATTATGCCGACCTGATCAGCGCCGACTCCCTGCCCGACACGGCGATCCGTGGCGGGGTCGGCATAATCACCAGGTCGGCATAATCAGAGTCAATCCCAAGCAGCGGGAACGACAGCACCTTGGCGATGTCCGCCAGTGCCGCGACCACCCACTTTCGGGCCTTGTTCGGCACCGACCGGTTCTCCGTCCAACCGGTAGCAATGTCAGTCACCGTCAGCGTGTACGCATGCTCACCGACCGCGTTGCCGCCCTCATGACCGACCAGGTCGATCTCCACAAAACCGGGCACCACCCTCATCCCACTGCGCCCAGGTCCGGATCGGGATCGCGTCCTTCAGCAGCGACCCAGGCTTGGTGTGGCTGCGCCCACGCAACCTCATCGCAGCCCGATCCGGCGCCAGGCGCCGGTCCATCGTCGCAGCCGACATCCCCGTCAACGCCCCAGCCACCTCATCGCTGACATCCAGCTCCCCGAAACGCCGCAGCGTGGCCACCAGCTCGCCCATCACCGGCGCGAGCCGCCTACCCGTCGGCGCCCCCAGCACCGCCCAGCAGAACCGCAGTCCAACCACGACGTCCTCCCCATACTTGGGAACCCGCGGCCTGCGTGGCCGCACGACCATGGGCCGCAGACCCTGCCCGGGCGCCTTACGGGCATGGTTGCGGTGCCAGCCCGTAGTGGCACACAACTCGTCGAGGATCGTCCCCTTCTCCACCTGGCTGGCCCGCTTGTAACGCACCGCGATCGTCTTGGTCACTGCCTGTCGCTGGCTCATCGTCAGTCCCATCACCGAGACCTACCGGTAGCCGGTGCTCCGCAACGGTGGGCACGCTCTACGCGCGCACTCCTAAATGAGTCAACGACCCCACCTACGCGCGCATTCTTGATGAGTCAACGCGGGACCTCGCAAAACCGGTGTTGCTCAGGGTAGCCTTTGTCCAACGAGCCACGGAGGTTTAGATGAGCGCGCGCGAAGCCTTTCTGTCTTGGCCTGTGGTGCGTCAGATCACGGGCACCGACCCGTTGGGGCGCGGCGCGGCAGCGAAGTCCGCGCATACGTCAGCCCAGATCGCGCGCACCGAGACGGCCGACCGGGTCGTCCAGAGCATCTGCCCCTACTGCGCGGTCGGCTGCGGCCAGCGCGTCTTTGTCAAGGGCGACAAGGTCATCCAGATCGAGGGCGACCCGGACTCGCCCGTCTCGCGGGGCCGGTTGTGCCCCAAGGGATCGGCGAGCGAGCAGCTCGTCAACAGCCCGGGGCGTCAGACCGCGATGCTCTATCGCCGTCCATTCGGCACCGACTGGGAGCCCCTGGATCTCGAGACCGCCACGGAGATGATCGCGGACCGGGTGGTCGCGACCCGCGCCAACACCTGGCAGGACGTCGACCAGAACGGGCGGGCGCTGCGGCGCACCATGGGCATCGCCTCACTCGGTGGGGCCACGCTCGACAATGAAGAGAACTACCTGATCAAGAAGCTGTTCACCGCGCTGGGCGCGATCCAGATAGAGAACCAAGCCCGCATTTGACACAGTTCCACCGTCCCCAGTCTGGGGGCCTCGTTCGGTCGCGGCGGTGCCACGACATTCCAGCAGGACCTGCAGAACTCGGACTGCATCGTCATCCAGGGTTCCAACATGGCCGAGTGCCACCCGGTCGGGTTCCAGTGGGTCATGGAGGCCAAGGCGCGCGGTGCCAAGGTCATCCACATCGACCCCAGGTTCACCCGCACATCGGCCCTGGCCGACCAGCACGTCCCGTTGCGGGCCGGCAGCGACATCGTGTTCCTCGGCGGGATCGTCAACTACATCCTGACCAACGAGAGGTTCTTCCGCGAGTACGTCGTCGCCTACACCAACGCGGCCACGCTGGTCAGTGACGATTTCCAGGACGTGGACGACCTGGACGGAATCTTTTCCGGCTACGACCCCGAGACAGGCACATACGACCCGACCTCGTGGGCGTACAAGGGCGCCGCTGAACACGCCGCCGGCGGGGACCGCGAGGCAGCAAGCGACGATGGCGACGACGGCGGTAAGTCCCCTGCGTCCGGCCACGAGCTGGGCGGTAAGGGTGCCAGTCATGAGGGTGCCGCAGACGTGGAGCGCGACGAGACGCTACAGGATCCGCGCTGTGTCTTCCAGGTGCTCAACCGGCATTATGCCCGCTACACCCCCGAGATGGTCGAGCGGATGTGCGGAGTCTCCCGGGCAGACTTCCTCGCGGTCTGCGAGGCCGTGACCGCGAACAGCGGGCGCGACCGCACGACGGCCTGGGTCTACTCAGTCGGTTGGACGCAACACTCCGTGGGCGTGCAGTACATCCGCGGTGCGGCCATCATCCAGCTCCTGCTGGGCAACATGGGCCGGCCCGGTGGTGGCATCTTGGCGCTGCGCGGGCACGCGAGCATCCAGGGCTCGACCGACATCCCGACCCTGTTCAACATCCTGCCCGGATACCTCCCCATGCCGAAGGCCGGTGAGCACGACTCGCTGGAGGACTACCTCCACACGATCTCCAGCGACACGCAGAAGGGCTTCTGGACTCACGCAAAGTCGTACACCGTGAGCCTGCTCAAGGCGTGGTGGGGCGAGGCTGCCACGGCCGACAACGACTACCGCTTCGACTACCTGCCCCGGCTGACCGGCGACCATGGCACCTACCAGACCGTCATGGCCATGTTCGATGACGTGGTCGAGGGCTACTTCCTGCTCGGTCAGAACCCCGCCGTCGGGTCGGCGCACGGACGAATGCAACGGCTTGGTATGTCGCACCTCAAGTGGCTGGTCGTGCGCGACTTCAACCTCATCGAGTCCGCGACGTTCTGGAAGGACGGCCCGGAGATCGCCACCGGAGAGCTGCGCACGCAGGACATCGGCACCGAGGTCTTCTTCTTCCCGGCGGCTTCCCATGTCGAGAAGGACGGCACGTTCACCCAGACCCAGCGGATGCTTCAGTGGCACCACAAGGCGGTCGAACCGCCGGGCGACGCCCGCAGCGAGCTGTACTTCTTCTACACGCTCGGCAAGAAGATCCGCGAGCGCCTGGCCGTATCCGCCCAGGAGCGGGACCGTCCAGTCCTTGACCTCACGTGGGACTACGGCGTCGACGGCAGCGACGAGCCTTCGGCCGATGCGGTTCTGCGCGAGATCAACGGATGGCACCTGACCGGTAAGGACCACAATAAGCGTGGAGACCTGCTGTCCAACTTCACCGAGATGAAGCCTGACGGCTCCACCTCTGGGGGCTGCTGGATCTACACCGGCGTCTACGCCGACGGCATCAACCACTCCGCCTCCCGCAAACCCGGCCACGACCAGTCGTGGGTGGCGCCCGAGTGGGGATGGGCCTGGCCGTTAAATCGCCGCATCCTCTACAACCGAGCCTCGGCCGACCCTCAGGGGCGTCCCTGGAGCGAGCGCAAAGCCTACGTCTGGTGGGACGAGTCGGCCGGGAAGTGGACCGGGCACGACGTCCCCGACTTCCCGTTGACCAAGGACCCGGCATACCGGCCCGAGCCGGGCACCGGCGGACCGGAGGGACTCGCGGGCGACGACCCGTTCATCATGCAGGCCGACGGTAAAGGTTGGCTCTACGCGCCTGCCGGGCTACTCGATGGCCCGATGCCGGCGCACTACGAGCCCCAGGAGTCGCCGGTGCGCAACCCGTTCTACTCCCAGCAGGCCAACCCGACCCGGCAGGTCTTCAAGCGCAAGGACAACCCCTCGAACCCCTCGGGAGACGGGCCGGGCTCTGACGTCTTCCCCTTCGTCTTCACCACCTTTCGGCTCACCGAGCACCACACCGCCGGCGGCATGAGCCGGTGGTCTCCCTACCTCGCGGAGCTACAGCCCGAGTTCTTCTGCGAGGTCTCCCCCGAGCTCGCCCGCGAACGCGGCCTGGACAACGCCGGCTGGGCCACAATCGTCACGGCACGCACCGCCATCGAGGCACGCGTGCTGGTGACTGAACGGATCAGGCCGCTGGTCATCGACGGCCGCCAGGTCCACCAGATCGGGCTGCCCTACCACTGGGGAGTAGGTGGCGGCGGAGCGATCGTCAGCGGCGACAGCGCCAACGACCTGCTCGGCGTGACCCTGGACCCGAACGTGCACATCCAGGAGTCCAAGGCATCCACCTGCGACATCCAGCCAGGCCGGCGCCCAACCGGTCCCGACCTGCTGCGATTCGTCGAGGAGTACCGCAGCCGGGCCGGCATCACGGTCCAGACGAGCAACGTCCTGCGCAACGAGACTGATGCGGCCTTCGACAGCACGCGTGAGGAAGAGGGCTCATGAGCAACAGCCTGTTCGGACCCCTTGATCCCGCACGCGACGCCGGGTGGGTTGACGCCCCGCCCCGCAAGGGCTTCTTCACCGATACCTCGATCTGCATCGGCTGCAAGGCCTGCGAGGTCGCGTGCAAGGAGTGGAACGCGATCCCCGAGGATGGGCTGTCACTGCTCGGCTCGTCCTATGACAACACCGGGAGTCTTGGCGCGAGCACGTGGCGACACGTCGCCTTCATCGAACAGCCCGCGGGAGCCTCGCGGTCCGGCTCTTCGGTGGATCTCGGTATGCCGACCCTCGGGCTTCGAGACGCCGACGTGCTTCCAGAGGCCACTTCCGAGATGGCGGACTTCAGGTGGCTCATGTCGTCCGACGTGTGCAAGCACTGCACCCACGCGGCCTGCCTCGACGTGTGCCCGACCGGCTCGCTGTTCCGGACCGAGTTCGGCACCGTCGTCGTGCAGGACGACATCTGCAACGGCTGCGGATACTGCATTCCTGCCTGCCCGTTCGGGGTCATCGAGCGACGCCCGGATAACGAGGGAGGGGTCGAGGAGTCCGACACGGTCACCAAGGTCAAGAAGGCCGACACGGTGCCGGCAACATGGGTGCGCGACAAGAACGTCGGGATCGCCCAAAAGTGCACGCTCTGCTACGACCGGCTCGGAGCCGGCAACACACCGGCCTGTGCACAGGCCTGTCCCACCCAGTCCATCCAGTTCGGCGATGTCGACGAGCTGCGCGAGCGCGCACACGCGCGGATGGAGCAGCTGCACTCCCAGGGTGTGCCGGAGGCCCGGCTCTATGGCGCAGACCCGCAGGACGGCATCGGCGGCGCCGGAGCGATGTTCCTGCTGCTGGACCAACCGGAGGTGTACGGCTTGCCCCCCGACCCCGTGGTCACTACCAAGGACCTGCCGGCCATGTGGAAGAAGGCTGGTCTCGCCGCTCTCGTGATGCTCGGCGGCGCTGCCGTGAGCTTCTTCGGCGGCCGCTCGTGAGTACTCCCGGTGAGGCGCAGAACACCTATGGCCGGTGGCCCGATGACGACCAGCACAAGGGCCGGCGGCGGCGAAATGTCCAAGCCGCCGCCGCCCGCGGCCTGCGTCAGGGCAGGGACCAGATCAGCGGGCTCTCCGAGCGCGCCGGGCGTGGCATGGGCGGTCGCCGTGGGGGTGGCGAGGGCGAGCGCGCAATGGTGCCCGAGGCCACCTTCACCTCCTACTACGGTCGCCCCGTGGTCAAGCCGTCGCCGTGGAAGGCCGACATCCCGGCCTACTTCTTTCTCGGAGGCGTCGCGGCCGGCTCTTCCCTGCTGGGGGCGGGCGCTGACCTGACCGGTCGGCCGACACTGCGACGGGCCGCACGTCTGGGAGCACTTGCGGGAATCAGCATGAGCATGGGTGCGCTCATCCACGACCTCGGCCGGCCGAGCCGGTTCCTCAATATGCAGAGGGTCGTGAGACCGACCTCACCCATGTCGGTCGGCACCTGGGTTCTGTCCCTCTATGGGCCACTGGCCGGCCTGGCCGCCACGGCCGAGCTGAGCGGGCTGCTCCCCCACGCGCTGCGCGGCCCCGCCCGGCTCCTGGCATCCACCGGCCGACCCGCCGGCATCGGAGCCGCGATCGTCGCCCCGGTCGTGGCCTCGTACACAGCGGTCCTGCTGTCCGACACGGCCACCCCCACCTGGCACGACGCCCACCGTCACCTGCCGTTCCTCTTCGTCGGGTCGGCCGCTGCCGCGTCAGGGGGCCTCGGCATGATCGCTGCGCCGGTCGGCCAGGCCGGCCCTGCCCGACGAATGGCAGTCGGAGGTGCCCTGCTGGAGTTCGCCGTCGACCAACGGATGGAGGCGGCCATGGGGCTGACCGCCGAGCCGCTGCACCAGGGCACGGCCGGCACCTACCTGCAGATCGCCAAAGCTCTCAACACCATCGGGGTTGCCGGCGTCCTGCTGCTCGGCCGGCGCAGCCGCATCGCCTCGGTGATCTCTGGGGCCGCGCTGATGGCCGGTTCGGCCTTCACGCGATTCGGCATCTTTGAGGCCGGCCAGCAGTCGGCCCGCGACCCGAAGTACACCGTGGTCCCCCAACGCGAGCGTCTCGACCGCAGAGAAGGCACCGCAGCTGACCCGACGACCCGACCGTAGGAGCGACATGACGACCGACGACGTGATGGCCCGTACCGAACAGCAGGACAACCCGACGAGGGGACGCTGGTGGCTGGTCGCCGCGGCGCTGCTCTTGCAGTTCTCGATCGGTGCCGTCTACGCCTGGAGCGTGTTCAGCAAGGCGCTGACTGTCGCCGAGCCGTTCCAACTCAGCAAGCTGGAGGGGGCGCTGCCGTTCGAGGTGACGATCGGCATGATCTTCATCGGCTCCTACATCGGCGGCCGGCTGCAGGACAAGAAGGGGCCACGCCTCGTCGCGCTCATGGGCGGCATCATCTACGCCGTCGGCATCATCCTCGCGTCGTTCTCGCACAACCGCGGTCAGCTCTGGCTGCTCGTCCTCAGCTACGGCGTCATCGGCGGCTTCGGGCTCGGCTTCGCCTACATCGTCCCGATCGCCATGCTGCAGAAGTGGTTCCCCGACAAGCGGGGGCTCATCACGGGACTGGCGGTCGGCGGGTTCGGCTTCGGTGCGGTCCTGACGTCGCCGATCGCGCAGGGCCTCATCGACAGCAACAAGGACGTGCCGACCAAGGCGTTCCTGCCCTTGGGCATCGGGTACCTCATCCTGTCGCTGATCGGCGCGTCGTTCTTCCGCAACCCGCCGAGTGGCTACCAGGTCCCGGGCTTCTCGCCCGCAACGAGCGGTCCCGTCGTCGACAGCGGCAAGGACTACACCGAGAAGGAGGCCCTGCGCACCCCGCAGTGGTACCTCCTCATGACAATCCTCGCCCTCAATGTCACCGCCGGTATCGCCCTCATCTCCCAGGCAGCGGCCAGCGCCACCGACATCGCCGGGTACACCAAGGCGGGGGCCGCCGGACTCGTCGGCGCGCTCGCGATCTTCAACGGCGGCGGCCGGATCGTGTGGGCCGTGGTCTCTGACCACACGGGCCGGATGCCGGCGTTCGCGGCGATGCTCGGCCTCCAGGGCATCTGCCTGCTGGCGATCCCCCACGCGAGCAGCGCCGTGCTCTTTTTCATCCTCGCCGCGGTCATCTACCTCTGTTACGGAGGGGGATTCGGCACCATGCCCGCGACCGCCGGCGACTACTTCGGTGTGCGCCACGCCGGCGCCATCTACGGTCTGATGATCCTCGGCTGGAGCCTGGGCGGCATCATCGGCCCGTTCATCATCTCGGGGCTGATCGGCGGCGCCAAGAACTACACCCTCGGGTACACCGTCATCGCGGTCATTGCGCTCGCCTCGATGGTTCTCACCGTGATTACCAAGATCCCCCGCACCCGAAACGACGTCCGCGAGGGCGTGCTCGGCGACGAGGCCGCCAGGACCACCTGAGCGGGTGATGTGCGGTCAGCGAACCTCGAGCGCCCGCTGGCGTCGCGGCACGATCTCGCCGACGATCGGCGCGCCGGGGATCTCCCCGACCACGAGGAGCCCGCCGCTGGTCTGGGCGTCGGCGAGCAGCAGCAGCTCGTCCTCGCCGAGCGTCGAGTCGATCTGCGGGCGCACCCACTCGAGGTTGCGCCGGGTTCCGCCGCTGACGAAGCCGTCCCGCAGCGCCTCGCGCGCGCCTTCGAGGTAAGGCACCGCCGCTGCATCGACGACCGCGCTCACGCCCGAGGCGCGCACCATCTTGAACAGGTGACCCAGCAGGCCGAACCCGGTCACGTCGGTGGCCGCTTCGACACCCGCCTCGAGGGCATGACGCGCGGCAGTGTCATTGAGCGCGACCATCGACGCCACCGCCTGTGGGAATCTCTCGCCCGTGGCCTTGTGGCGGTTGTTCAGCACCCCCACACCGAGCGGCTTCGTCAGGCTGATCGGCAGCCCGGGCCGCGCCGCGTCGTTGCGCAGGATCCGCTCCGGATCGACCACGCCGGTCACCGCCAGCCCGTACTTCGGCTCGGGGTCGTCGATGCTGTGACCGCCGGCTATGGGCGCACCGGCAGCGAGCCCGACGTCCAGCCCGCCGCGCAGCACCTCTCGCAGCAGCTCCATCGGCAGCACGTCGCGGGGCCAGCCCACGAGGTTGATCGCGACGACCGGCCGACCACCCATCGCGTAGACATCGGAGAAAGCGTTGGCCGCCGCGATCCGCCCCCAGTCGTAGGCGTCGTCGACGACGGGGGTGAAGAAGTCCGCCGTACTGACGACCGCCAGCCCGTCCCGGACGCGGACGACTGCGGCGTCGTCGCCGTGCTCGAGCCCCACGAGCAGATCGGGCGACGTCACCGTCACAAGGCCCGAGAGGATCTGCTCGAGCTCCCCCGGTGGGATCTTGCAGGCGCACCCGCCGCCATGGGCGAACTGCGTGAGCCGGTATGCCGTCGTGTCGATGCCGCTCATGTCGGCATCGTAGACGCGTCTCGGCTAGCGTGTGCTGGATAGTCACATGGAGGCGTACAGGTGCCTGGTGGCCCTCCCGGTCTTCAAAACCGGTGTGACCCGGTATCCGGGTCAGGCGGGTTCGATTCCCGTCCGCCTCCGCCATCCTGACCGAAGCGTCCATCCGGCAGTGCCGGACCGGTGCTCATAGGATCGCGGGATGGGAGAGCTCACGACCGTCGGTATGCCGGATCCGCGTCGCCTCGTGCCACGCACCGACACGGTGCTCGGCGACCCCCGGCTCGTTGAGGCCGCAGGGCGGTTGGGGACCACCACGGTCAAGGAGGCCGTCCGCAGGGCTCAGGAGCGCGCCCGACAGGGCAAGATCGCACCGGACTGCGTTGCCGACGAGGCAGTCGCGCGCCTCCCCCGCGCCGGGACGTCGCTGCGCCCGGTTCTCAACGCCACCGGGGTCGTGCTGCACACCAACATCGGTCGCGCCCCACTGTCGGCGTCGGCGATCGAGGCGATGGTGACGGCCGCGGCATACGTCGACGTGGAGTTCGATGTCGGAACCGGCGCGAGAGCCCGCAGAGGCCGCGGCACCCTGGACGCGCTGCGTGAAGCGGTGCCCGCGGCCGGTGACGTGCTGGTGGTCAACAACGGCGCGGCCGCTCTCGTGCTCGCGACGACCGCCCTCGCGGCCGGGCGGGAGGTCGTCGTCAGCCGCGGTGAGATGGTCGAGATCGGTGACGGTTTTCGCCTGCCCGACCTGATCGCATCGACGGGTGCTCGGCTCCGCGAGGTCGGCACCACCAACCGCACTTCGCTGGGCGACTACGCCGACGCGATCGGACCGGACACGGGCTGTGTCCTCAAGGTGCATCCGAGCAACTTCCGCGTCGAGGGCTTCACCTCCGCGGTGTCCGTCGCCGCGCTCGCCGGTCTCCCTGGTCTCGCTGTGCCGATCGTGGTCGACATCGGCAGCGGCCTCCTGGCGCCGGATCCGCTTCTGCCCCAAGAGCCTGATGCCGCAACGACTTTGACCGACGGTGCCGACCTCGTGACCTGTAGTGGAGACAAGCTGCTCGGCGGTCCCCAGGCAGGTCTGCTCCTTGGGCGCGCCGAGCTCATCGAGCTTCTCCGCCGCCATCCGCTGGCCCGATCGGTCCGCGTGGACAAGCTCACCATTGCGGCGCTCGAGGCCACCCTCCGCGGCCCGGCCACCCCGACCAGCCGGGCCCTGCACGCCGACCCGGCCCGGCTCCGCGCCCGCTGCGATCACCTGTGCGCCGAGCTCCTCCTGGACGCCAAGCATGCGGCCTTACTCGTGCCCGCGGTCGTGCCATCTCCCGGAGCCGTTGGTGGCGGCAGCGCCCCCAGACTGGAGCTGCCGGGCTGGGCCGTGACGCTGCCGGAGGCCTACGCCGCCGAGCTGCGCCGCCACGATCCGTGCGTCGTCTGCCGGGTGGAGCGCGGCCGCACCTTCGTGGACCTGCGCTGCATACCCGAGTCCGCGGACAGCGCGCTCCTCGAGGCGATCAGGTCCGTTGCGCTGCCCGAGGGCACCCACTGACATGCACGTGATCGCCACCGCCGGTCACGTCGACCACGGCAAGTCCACCCTCGTTCGCGCCCTCACCGGCACCGAGCCCGACCGCTGGGCGGAGGAGCGTCGGCGCGGGCTGACCATCGACCTCGGCTATGCCTGGACGACCCTCGACTCCGGCGAACAGGTGGCCTTCGTCGACGTGCCGGGACATCAGCGCTTCATCGGCAACATGCTCGCCGGCCTGGGCCCGGCCCCCGCCGTACTCTTCGTCGTCGCGGCTGACGAAGGCTGGCGGCGACAGTCGGAGGAGCACCTGGCGGCGGTCACCGCACTCGGGCTACGGCACGGCGTCCTCGCGGTGACCCGCAGCGACCTGGCCGACCCGGCGCCCGCCATCGCCGAGGCACGAGCACATCTGGCCGCATCCAGCCTTGGCGACGCGCCGGCCGTGGCCGTCTCGGGCACCACCGGCTCCGGGCTGGACGAGCTCCGGCGACTGCTCGACGATCTCGTGTCCGGTCTGCCAACGCCTGACCCTGCAGCGCGGGTGCGTTTCTGGGTCGACCGCTCGTTCACCATCCGCGGCAGCGGCACGGTGATCACCGGCACCCTTGGCGCTGGGACGATCCGGGTCGGCGACACCCTGGAACTGCGCGGTGCGCCGGTGCGGGTGCGTGCGCTGCAGAGCATGGGTCAAGACCACCAACAGGTCCAGGGAGTCGCCCGGGTCGCGATCAACCTCCGGCAGGTTGCGGCCGAGGACGTCGCCCGCGGCGACGCCATCCTCACGCCGGGGGCGTGGCCGACCACCCGAACCGTCGATGCCCGGCTGATTCCGTCCACGACGGCGGTTGCAAACGCTGGCGGTGGTCATGCCAGCACGGACCAGCGGCCCAACGACGGCCCGGAGAACCGCTGGTCCGATGCGCTGGCCGGTGAGCTGATGCTTCACGTCGGCACGGTTGCTGTCCCGGTCCATGTCCGGCCACTGGGTCCCGACACCGTGCGAATCGCGATGCCCGAGGCGCTGCCCCTCCGAGTGGGCGACCGGGCCATCCTGCGCGACCCCGGCCGCCAACGGGTCGTCGCCGGTGCGCTCGTGCTCGACGCGGACCCTCCTGCCCTGCGCCGTCGCGGAGCCGCCGCCGTCCGCGGCCGCGAGCTCGCCGATGCGAGCGGGACGCCCGACCTGGTCACGGAGGTGAGCCGCCGTGGAGCCGCCCGGGTGGCCGACCTGGTTGCACTCGGCATACCGCAACAGGTCCTCGCGAACGCGGCCGACACGGCGGGGGCTGCGTCAGGTATGCGTCGTGTTGGTGAGTGGCTCGTGGCCCCTCTCCAGTGGGGCCAATGGGTGCTCGACCTCACGGCGGCCGTGGACGCCAACACCGTTGCCAACCCTCTCGATCCAGGGCTCAGTCTCGAAGCAGCCAGGCGCGCCTGCGCTCTGCCCGATGTCCGCCTCGTCGGAGCCGTGGCCAGCGACGCGAGGCTCCAGCTCGATGTCGGGCGCGTTATCCGGCCTGGCGCCGCCCCCTCCTTCGGCCCCACCGAGGCGGGTCTTCAGGCTCTCGAGTCCCGCCTGCGACAGAGGCCGTTCGACGCTCCGGAGCGCCCGGACCTTCAGGGGTGGGGCCTCGGCCATCGCGAGCTCGCGGCGGCCGAGCGGGCCGGGCGGGTCCTTCAGCTCGCCGACGACGTCGTCCTGCTGCCGGTCACTCCGGCCCTCGCGATGCGGGTACTGGCAACGCTGCCACAGCCGTTCACGACCAGCGCGGCGAGGCAGGCGCTGAAGACCACCCGACGGGTCGCCATACCGCTGCTCGAGCACCTCGACGCCCGCGGCTGGACCCGGCGCCTGGACGCTGGCCATCGCGAGGTTCGAAGCGCAGCATCTCCCACGTCGTAGGCCAACGTGGTGCGCGAGGCTCACCGGTCACGCTGCGGTTCGCTGCTCCGTGCCTGTCTTTCGACGATGCGCTCGGCGCCGGCATAGATCACCATCGAGCTCCCGCGCAGGAAGCCCACAAGAGTCATCCCGACCTCGGCGGCCATCTCTGCCGCCAGAGAGGAAGGTGCCGAAACGGCGGCGAGTACCGGAATGCCGGCCATCATGGCCTTCTGGGTCAACTCGAAACTGGCTCGGCCCGACACCATCAGGACCGTGCCCCGCAGCGGCAACCGGTCCTCCTTGAGCGCCCAGCCGATGACCTTGTCCACGGCGTTGTGACGTCCCACGTCCTCGCGTAGCACGAGCATCTTTCCGCTGCCGCCATCGAAGAGCGCTGCCGCGTGGAGCCCGCCGGTCTTTTCGAACACCGCTTGTTCGGCACGCAGCATCGGAGGAAACGCGCTGAGGAGCGCGGTGTCGACCCGCAGCCCGTCATCTCGCACCTCGTACGCCGAGTGCGTGCGCACCGCATCGATACTCGCCTTGCCACACAGACCGCACGAACTCGTCGTGTAGAAGGAGCGTTCCAAACGTGGATCGGGCGGCGCGACACCGGGCGCCAGGGAAACATCCAGAACGTTGAAGAGGTTGAGGCCCGCGTCGGTGGCGCCGGCGCAGTATCGCGCCGAGCTGAAATTCTCGCTACGGGTGATGACGCCCTCAGAGACAAGAAAACCGGCGGCGAGGTCAAAATCGTGACCCGGAGTGCGCATCGTCACGGCAAGTGAGCGACCACCGACGCGAATCTCGAGCGGCTCTTCAACCGCCAACACATCTTCCTGCTTGAGCGAAGGATCGCTCCCGCTCAAGCGAGTGACTATTCGGCGAACCGTGATTCGACTCACACAAAAGGATTAGCACCCATGCCAAGATACCGCAAGCGTGTCGAGAGCGACGAACCCAACCTCACCCTGCGCTACGAGATCAAAACCCGGCCCTGAACTCGCACAGACTATGACTCCATGTCCAGAGTCCTGAACCCGAGCGACAGCGATGCGGGCATCCCGGCGTACAGCGCTTCCTGGGTGGCACGATTGGAGCCATGATGACAGCCAAGGAACCCATGTGGGGGACCGGCACCTCCACCCCCGATGGCTACGCTCTAAGGGATAGTGAGGTCGTCCTGCGGTTGCTCCTCCCGGCGCAAGTCACGGGTGTCGCCGACCGAGTGCCCTGGCGCACAGTCGCCCGCGCATTCGGAGATGTGACGCGCGTGGACGGCTACACCTCGTGGGTTGAGCTCACCGAGCTTTCCGGCCATGGTGGCACGGCGCCGCCACAGGGCTATCGGCCTCCGGCGGGGTACCTCGACACGGACACGGACGCCGAGACCTCGACAAGGCTCCCCGAGACGGTCTTGCTGAACTCGCTGACGTTGTCGTCAAGACCCGAGGGGGGCCTAGTGAGTGGGGCACCACTGGTGCTCCACCCCGAGGCACCGACTGCGGTCCACGTGGTGTCTCCCAGAGCACGTTTCCGGACGGGCCTGGACGACCGACGGGCGGCCCGGTATCGCCGCCCCAAGTTACGCTGACTCCTTGGTGATCTCCGGGCCTGGTGCTTTCGCCGACGCACTCTTGGCAATCGGGCTCGAGGTGTTCCCGGTTGATCGGCACCGTCAGATTCCAATCTGGGCTGACTAAGGACCTGGGTCGAAATATCTGATTCTTCGCGAGCCCTGCTTACTTGCCATCCCAGCGAGCGCTGTCGCGCCCCTGCGTTTTTGAGCGATCCGCTGGTGGCGGCGATGGCTGGCAGGGGCGCCCATGATCTGGTCTTCACAGCCCCCGGTGGCGGTCTGCGCAATACCCGCTTCCGCTCGCGGGTCTTCGATCGAGCGAAGAAGGAGACTCGGGCTATTGGGTCTGCGGGTGCACGACCTGTGGCATACGGCGGCGACCTGGCGATTGCGTCGGGTGCGAGTGTCAAGACGGTTCAGTCGATGCCGGTCTACGCGTCGACAGCGATGACGTTGGACGTTTACGCAGGGCTCTCACGGATGACATAGACGCTGTCGTAGAACTGCTGACGCGGCCGTTTCTCTGGCTCGTGCGGACTCATTGCGGACTGCGGAGGTTCTACGGCTTGCTCGGGGTACTGAAGCGAAGGGGTCGCAGGCCATCTGACCGGTGCAAACCTACTGTTGGTCCCGTCGTACTCGAACCGACGACCTGCGGATTCGATATACCTGATTCACCATCCACACGGCGCGCACCCCGGGGCAGTTCCGGAGGATACGACTCACCCAAGGAACGAGGCGTCAGGCTGGCTGTGGTCCTACGGCTTGGCCTGATGTGATGGCCGGTGCGTGGACGCGCGAACGACTAGCTCGGGGGTGAAGATGATCTGTTGGTGCTCGTGCTCGGGGTTGCTGTACTCGTCTAGCAGAAGTTCCGTGGCGGTGCGTCCCAGGAGTCGGCGAGGCTGCTGTACCGACGTGAGCGGCACCGTTGCGGCCGCAGCGAACTCGATGTCGTCGTAGCCCACGATGGCCATGTCTTCGGGAACCCGAAGTCCCAGGCCGACGCACTGCTGGAGCAGGCCGAGGGCCAGCATGTCGTTGGCACAGAAGGCAGCGGTGGGTCTGCGTCGGGCCGGTATCCCCGCGATGCGCTGGCCGGCGCTGCGGCCTTCGTCGATGGTCAGGGCGTTGGTCGCTACGTGGACGACGCTGTCCGTGGGGCGACGTGCGCGGGCCGCGGCTGCCCGAACCCCTTCCAGGCGGTCCCGGACCTGCCCGATGCTCGTGGGTCCGCCGACGAATGCGATGTGTTTGTGGCCGAGATCGAACAGGTGAGTCGCCGCCAGGTCGCCCCCGAGGACATCGTCGACGGCAACCGAGCAGTGTGTCCGCCCGGTCACGGCCCGGTCGACCACAACGACGGGGGTCCCCCTGGTGGCCAGCTGCACCAGCCGCTCGCCATCGGCGTCCACTGGAGTGATGAGAACCCCGCGGACGCGTCGTTCTTCCAGAAGGTCGAGGTAGCCGGCCTCACGGTCGGCGCTTTCGTTGCTGTTGCACAGGATAAGTGAGAGGCCGGCTTCTTCAGCTGCCTGCTCGATGCCCTGGGCGACGTCGGTGAAGAAGGGGTTGCTTGCGTCGAGCATGACGTAGGCCAGGATCTTGCTGGTACCCGCACGCAGTTGGCGCGCAGAGTCGTTGCGGACAAATCGAAGGGAGGCCATCGCCTGCTCGACGCGGGTGCGCGTCGGCGCGCTCACCAGGTGAGGCCTATTCAGCACGTTGGACACCGTGCCGAGGGAGACACCGGCTTCGGCTGCGACCTCCTTGACTCCCGAGACGCTTCGTCCTGGCTGCCTCAGGCTCGAGGGCGTGGGGGAGTCTGCAGCCCCACCTGGGCCTGTGTCGTGTTGCGGCGCCTTACCTGTTGTACGCAGAACTACCACCTCTGCCCCCCTTCTTGAAACGTGCGAACTAGGTGAACTCTCGCGCATCAACGCGGAAGTGGCCTGAGTAAATCATGCTGTCGCATAACAATTATTGCAAGTTCCTTGACGGCCCGACGAGCAACACCCTATGCTCCAGCCACCTTACTATTTGAATCCTTTCAACGAAAGGAGCAACCGATGACCCAATCGTCAACGACACCGCTGTTGATGATT
>CABDZK010000130.1_pt1 | contig 16798 bp, 16 predicted proteins | sample 3132141 | NCBI WGS metagenome assembly CABDZK01 (sample SAMEA5534340, study PRJEB31848) | metagenome | biome: tundra; feature: field; material: soil | place: USA | collected 2013-05 | depth 0.45 m | reverse complement strand
TCGCTCAGCGCGATCACGACCGCGACGCTGATCGCGGTGTTCATCTACTGGGGCTGGGATACCGCGGTCTCCATCAACGAGGAGACGTCCGACCCGACCAAGACCCCAGGCCGCGCGGCGATCATCTCCACTCTGCTGCTGCTGGTCACCTACGCGCTGGTCACCGTGGCCACCGTCGCCTTCGCAGGGGTCGGTCCCAAGGGCGTCGGGCTCGGGAACCCGGCTAACTCCGCCGATGTGTTCCACGCCGTCGGCACGACCGTTTTCGGCGGGTCCGGGTTCGGTACGGTCATGGAGGACCTGCTGATCATTGCCGTGCTGTCCTCGGCGTCAGCGTCCACTCAGACGACGATCCTGCCCACGGCACGGACCGCCCTGTCGATGGGCGCATTCAGGGCGCTGCCGGCAAAGTTCGCCAGGATCCACCCCCGCTACCTGACTCCGACAGACTCGACACTGTGGATGGGTGGCGTCTCGATCCTTTTCTACGTCGCGTTGACCCTGGTCAGCCAGAACGTCCTGGCCGATTCGATCGCGGCGGTTGGCCTGATGATCGCGTTCTACTACGGGATGACCGGGTTCGCCTGCGTGTGGTATTACCGGCGCAAGATCGCCGAGGGCGGGCGTGACCTGTGGATGAAGGGCGTACTGCCGTTCTTTGGCGGATTGCTGCTGCTGAGTGCGTTCCTGGACGCGTCCTACAACTACGCGCAGCCGGGCTACGGGAAGACCACGATCTTCGGGATCGGTGGCGTGTTCGTGATCGGGATCGGTGCACTCATCCTGGGTGCAGTGTTCATGATCGTGTACCGACTTGTGGCTCCGTCCTTCTTCCAGGGCCAGACACTGCCGCGGCGCGGTGCTCACGATCTCATCTTGGCTGGCATGGCTCGGGAGCCCGCAAGCGAGCGGGAAAGCCTCGGGCTGCCCGGTTCAGGCATGCCCGACATCGTGATCGCACCCGACCTGTCGAACCTGCCCAAGGGCGCCAAGGCCATCGACGCTGAGACCGGCGAAACCGAAACCGGCGAAACTGAGACCGGCGAAACACATCAAAGTCCCTGAGCGCTCCAAGTTGCACCCGGGCGCCTTGGCGTCATGTGTGAAGGTTCGAGCGGCGCCCGGGGAAGCTGAACCGCTGAGCGCGGTTGGCGTCGCAGCTCGATCCGCCCATGCGGATCACTGAGTCAAGGCGCCCTGAAGCACCATGACGCAGCTACCGCAACTCAAGTCGTGCGCGTCGAGAAGCGACTGAGACAGCCAACGAACGAAGCAGCAGGCCGTCTGCCAGAGATGAGAAGCAGCTTCTGGCCCGCCTGGTGAACGTGAGACCAGACGGGCCGCTCATCTTCCTCCCGGGATGGTGAAGCTGATGCGGAACGCCACCCAGATGCCGGTCATCCTCCGCCCTGGATCGTGAAGCTGTTGGTGACCGCATTGGTGAGTCCGCTGGAGGCGGCGGTCAGGGTGTAGGTCCCGGGGTTGTTGATGCTGCAGCCGGTAAAGGTGTCCACTCCCGCGACAGCGTTCTTGGGGTTCGCGGTGCAGGTCAGGGTGGCCCCGGCGGGAGTGGTGATGGTCAGGGTGACCGAAGCGGTGCTGGTGGTCACCGTGTTGGCGTTGGCGTCCTGGATGGTCACCACGGGCTGGGTGCCAAAAATCTTCCCGACCCTGGCCCGATTTGTACGCGTTTTGCTCTCCTCCAACGGAGGAGAGGTCATCACCTGTTCGGAGGATGTGTTCGCCAAACCTTCGTGAACATGACGTTCAGCAAGTGTCAATTCCTTGAATGCGATAAGAAGAAGACGTGTGCGATCCGACCTGGACACTGATGTCTCAACACGGCAGAACCGGCCCGGGTTCGGGACGGACACAGCAGGCGCAATGCTTCCAACGCCTAGGCTGTGAGGCGTGAGGGAACAGGTGGACAAGAGCAGTCAAGGCAGTCAGCCGGTCAGTGACCGAGTCCTGACACCCCCCAATGTCCTGTCCATTTTCCGGCTGGCCTGCGTCCCCCTCTTCCTCTGGCTGATTCTGACCTACCAGGACAACTGGGCTCTGGTGGTCCTGATGCTCTCGGGCGTCAGCGACTATCTCGACGGCAAGATCGCCCGGCGCTACAACCTGGTAACCCGAGTCGGCCAGCTGCTGGATCCGCTCGCGGACCGGCTATATATCCTGTCGACTCTGCTCGGTCTGGCCTGGCGCGACATCATCCCTTGGTGGCTGGTGGGGATCCTGGTCAGCCGCGAGATCTTCGGGACGGCGCTGGTGATGGTCGTACGCCATTACGGATACCGTGCGCTGCCAGTGCATTTCATCGGCAAAGCTGCCACCTTCGATCTTCTCTTCGCGTTTCCGCTTATCCTGCTTGGTCAGGGCGACAGCATGCTCGCCGCAGTCGCCTTAGCGTGCGGTTGGGCGTTCGCCTGGTGGGGCACCGTCCTCTACTGGGTTGCCGGAGTCATGTACGCCGTGCAGACCCGAGATGTGGTCCGCCTCGCCAGAGCGGCAGACAGATGAGCGACAGGGCGAGCCACGGATGAGCACAGAACCGCAGGGCCGGCGCGATAACTCGATGACGCTGATCACCGAGATGATGGAGCGCCCGCTGGACCCCGGTTACGCAGCCGCAGCGCAGCGCCGTCAACAGTCGGGTCTGCCCGCCGCCACGGGGATCCGCAGCCCCCTGCTGATCATCGTGGCCATTTTGATCGGGGCACTGCTGGGGGCCTCGGCGCTGGCCTTGCGAACTCCCACCACGGCTGCCAGCAAGATCAAGCAGGACCTTGTGAATCGGATTGAGGACAGACGTGCACACGACGACGCACAGACGCGACTCATCGACACCTTGCGCACCCAGATCAACAGCGCACAAGCCGCGGCATTGAGCGCGCAAAGTCAGACCGGGCTCGCCGACGAGCTTTCGAAGCTCGAGTTGGCGGCCGGGACTGTGCCCGTGACGGGCCCGGGACTGGTGCTCACGGTCGACGACGCGCCGGCGAAGGCCGAGCCAGTGGCCCCTGATGCCAACGCACCAGCTGCTACCGGGCCCGACCAGGGGAAGGTAACCGCGAAAGACCTGCAGATCATCGTCAACGGTCTGTGGGAAGCCGGAGCGGAGGCGATCTCGATCAACGGTCACAGACTCACATCTCGATCCGCCATCCGCGCTGCCGGTGCCGCGATCCTGGTTGACTATCGACCCCTCACCCGGCCTTACGTCATCAGTGTGATCGGCGACCCTGGCAGCCTGGGGGTGGAGTTCGCTGACAACAACGGCGGCAGCTACCTGCAGTCGCTGTCGAGCAACTACCAGATCCGAGGCGACATCCAGAATCGCGCATCTCTCGTGGTCCCGGGGGAGCCCACCTTGTCCGTGCAGAAAGCCCAGCCCGTGGAGTCTGCAGTGGCCACTCCGTCGGCCACAGGACGGCCCACGGCCCCTGGGGGCAGCGCCACCACGACAAGTCCCTCGCCAACCAAAACCCCTCGAACGACGGAGACCTCACCGTGATTCCCGCTCTTGGACTCCTCATCGGTCTAGCCGCCGGGATCTTGCTGCACCCCGCGGTGCCACTGGCCCTTCAGCCCTACCTGCCCATCGCGGTGATCGCTGCCCTCGACGCAGTCTTCGGTGGTATGCGCGCTGTTCTGGACGGCATCTTCAACGACAAGGTGTTCGTCGTCTCGTTCCTGTCCAACGTGGTCGTGGCCGCCTTCATCGTCTTCCTGGGGGACCAGCTCGGTGTGGGCTCTCAGCTGTCAACCGGTGTCGTCGTCGTCCTCGGTATCCGGATCTTCTCGAACGTGGCCTCCATTCGCAGGCACCTCTTCCGCGCATGAGCCAGGACACCGTGCACTCCGATGAGGCGCCACCGCCTACCCCATCTGGCATGAGGCGGCTGATCTTGATGGCGCGTCCGCGGGCCACCAAGGCCAACTTGTTTGCGGCGCTACTGGCTCTGCTTCTGGGCTTCGCGGTGGCGACCCAGGTTCATCAGAACCAGTCGCTGGGTCTGGAGACGTTGCGTCAGAGCGATCTGCTTAACATCCTGGACAACGCCACCAATGAGTCCTCACGCCTTGACCAGAGTGCCCGCCAGCTCCAGGCCACCCGCGACCAGCTGGTCAGCGGCAGCACCAGTGGTGCCGCAGCGGTCAAGGCAGCCCAGCAGCGGCTCGACGCGTTGGGAATCCTGGCGGGCACCGCCCGCGCACACGGCCCCGGAATTCAGATGACGATCACCGACCCCGGTGGCAAGGTGACTTTCCCCGTGTTGCTGGACGCCATCGAGGAGCTGCGCGATGCAGGAGCCGAGGCCATCCAGGTCAACAACGTCCGGATTGTTGCCAGCTCACACTTCGGCCCGACGGCTTCTGGGATCGAGATTGATGGCATGAGCGTCAACCAGCCCTACACGGTCACCGCCATTGCCGACCCCGCGACGATGTTCTCGGCCATGGAGATCCCCGGCGGTCTATCCGAGAACGTCCGCCAGCTCGGTGCAACCATCAGCATCACCCAAGAGAAAGACCTGACGGTGGGCGCGTTGCACCCGCTGGCGCAGCCTCGATACGCTCGCCCCGTGCCGCCGTCAGCTCCTACGACGCCGTAACGGCATTGCTACTTGATTGTGGTCCGAGTAACTGTTTAATGACTGTGTTCTCACCCGTTGCACACACCAAGAAGTTCACCTTTTAGCCAAGGAGCAGCATGAGCGAGCTGGAGTACCCCCAGGACCTGCGTTACACCGCCGAGCACGAGTGGGTTCGAGTTGGGTCTGACGGTGTCGCCCGCGTAGGTATCACCGCTTTTGCCCAAGACGCTCTGGGCGACGTCGTCTACGTGAGTCTGCCCGCCGTGGGCGACAAAGTGGGCGCGGGCGACTCCTGCGGCGAGGTCGAATCGACCAAGTCGGTCAGTGATCTTTTTGCACCGGTCTCAGGCGAGGTCGTGGCCGTTAACGCAACGCTGGACACAGCCCCCGAGCTGGTCAACACAGATCCCTACGGTCAGGGATGGATGTACGACGTGAAGGTCACCGATGCTGGTGCAGCCGAGTCTCTCCTGGACATCGTGGCGTACCGCGCTCTTCTGGGCTGACTAGCACTTGGTTGACCAACAACACGACAACGGAAGCAGGCAGACAAAGTCATGACGGACAACGACCCCGAGCAGGAACAGGGGCGAAGGAACGACCCCACCACGATGCGCATAGCCGGCATCGGGGTTTCGGCCGAGCCGCTGACCGGTGCTGACGCCGAAGTCGATGCCACTTTGTCGGCCCAGGACCAGGCAACGGTCGATGCGTTGCGTCACGGCACGGCGCTGCTGGTGGTCCTTCACGGTCCGAACGCGGGTGCACGATTCCTGCTCGACGCGGACGAGGTCAGCACGGGGCGTCACCCCAACAGTGACATCTTCCTCGATGACGTCACGGTGTCCCGCAGGCATGCGACCTTCCGCCGCGAAGGTGATGTCTTCCTGGTCCGTGACGTCGGCTCGCTGAACGGCACGTACGTCAACCGGGAGCGGATCGACGAGGCCACACTGAAGACTCGTGACGAGGTCCAGATCGGCAAGTTCCGACTGGTTTTCTATGCCGGTGCCGCCCAGTAACCCGCCTCGCGTGAGCCCAGCAGCCGCCTCCGGCCCGTTGACGATCGGGGCGGTTCTGGCCACGCTCGCACCGGACTTCCCAGACATCAGCATCTCCAAGATCCGATTCCTGGAGGCTGAGGGACTCCTCACACCCGAGCGCACGAAATCTCGTTATCGCAGATTCTCACCCGACGACGTCGAACGCCTTCGGTACATCCTGACCGCCCAGCGTGATCGCTTCTGGCCGCTCAAGGTCATCCGAGAGGCCTTGGACAAGCTTGAACGTGGTCTGGAACCGGCACAAGGCGCCGCCTTAGACTCGCGTCCTCAGGTCCCGACCGGGGTCGACGACCCCGAGCTGCCCACGGCCTTGGACCTGAGCCGCCGCGGAAACCTCCGGCTGACCGACGTCGAGCTGCGTGAAGCGGCAGGCCTGGACCAGCCCACCTTCGAAGCCTTGTCAACGTATGGTCTGCTGCGCCCCGACTCGAGCGGGCATTACGGGGATGCTGCGCTTGCGGTGGCGCGCGCCGCCGGAGCCCTGGCGGCATACGGTATCGAACCTCGCCACCTGCGCCCCTTCCGCACGGCTGCCGACCGCGAGATCGGTTTGGTCCAGCAGGTCGTTTCCCCCATTCGAGGTCGAAGCCGGGGGACAGGCAGCAAAGTTGGGCGCGATCCGACCCCCCAGATCCTCTCCCAGTGCATCGCTTTGCACACGGCTCTGGTGAAGGCGGGTCTAGCCGCCGACTAAGCGAGTACCGTTGGTTGGGTGAGAGAATTGGACGTCCTGGGTGTTCGCGTCGAGATGCCTACCAATCAGCCAATCGTCCTGCTGCGTGAACGGGGCGGTGAACGGTACTTGCCCATCTGGATCGGTGCAGCCGAAGCCACTGCCATCGCCTACGCCCAGCAGGGAGTTGTGCCACCGCGCCCGATGACACACGATTTGCTCAAGAATGTTATCGAGGAGCTCGGGCACGAGCTGGTCGAGGTGCGGATCGTGGCGCTGAAGGACAGCATCTTCCATGCCACCCTTGTCTTTGACGGGGCAGTCGAGGTGAGCGCCCGGTCCTCGGATGCTATCGCCCTGGCACTTCGTACCGGCACCTCGATCCTGGTCGAAGACAGTCTCCTGGACGAAGCTGGCGTGGCAATCGCAGCCGAAGAGGACGACGAGGTCGAGCGTTTCCGCGAGTTCTTGGATCACGTATCTGCGGAGGATTTCGACAACCCCGGCGATACCGGTCAGCCCGAGACCTGGCCTCCGGGACAGGAATAAATCTCAAGTAGACGTTAAGAGTTTGACCGACAGTGATGCGACACGCCAACTGTCATGCTCGGTGATTGACCGTTGCCCACCGTCCGCCGTACCGTCAGAACAAATAACGTAGCTGTAGTTCGCAAGGAGGAAAGCGTGTACTCCACTGGAGAAGCGCGGCATGACCCCGGTTCCGCCCCGGTCGCGGCACAGGGTCTGTTGTTCACCGACGACCTTCCCGAACTGCGTGAGGACACGGGTTACCGCGGCCCCACCGCCTGCAGGGCCGCGGGCATCACGTATCGACAGCTCGACTACTGGGCCCGTACCGGTTTGGTCGAACCCTCCGTTCGCAGTGCAACCGGCTCCGGGACCCAGCGTCTCTACGGCTTTCGCGACATCCTGGTCCTGAAGGTGGTCAAGCGACTGCTGGACAGCGGGGTCTCCCTGCAGCAGATTCGCGTCGCTATCAGCCATCTGCGCGAGCGTGGCGTCGAGGACCTCTCCCGGATCACCCTCATGAGCGACGGCGCAAGTGTGTACCAATGCACCTCGGCTGAGGAGATCATCGACCTGGTGCAGGGGGGTCAGGGCGTCTTTGGCATCGCCGTGGGTCACGTCTGGCGCGAGGTGGAGGGCGAGCTTGCCTCCCTTCCCAGCGAGCGCGCCGAAGATGAGGGCCTCGCCACCCATCCTGGCGATGAGCTCACCTCTCGCAGGCGGGCACGCAAGATCAGCTGAGCCGTAGATCGCGACGACGGAGGGCCGGCTCGCCGGTGTTATATTGGCGGCGCTGATTACCCCGTGCGGGAGAGTCCCCGTGCCGTGCAATCTCCCTCCGGGAGCGCATGGTGATGGGGCGCCGAAGGGGCAAACCTCCCCGGAACCTCTCAGGCGCCAGGACTGCAACGGGCAGGCAACTTGAAGCCACCTTCGGGCGACAGGCGGGGAGGCAATGACCGCTGGCACATGCGTGCCGCCGCCGTGAGGAGCCTCAGGTGACCATCGATTCCATCCCTGCTGTTGAGCCGGACTTTGTTTCCCGGCACATTGGCCCCAACCATGACGATGTCGCGGCAATGCTCAAGGTTGTGGGCCAGCCCAGCCTCGAGGCGATGCTTGACACCGCCATGCCGGGGGTCATCCGCAACGAACGCGCCCTGCGCCTTGACGCGGCACCCACCGAGGAAGCCGTCATCGAGGAGCTGCGGGCCCTTGCCTCTCACAACACCGTACTGACGCAGATGATCGGCCTGGGTTACTACGGCACGATCACACCGGCCGTGATCAAGCGCAACGTGTTCGAGAGCCCTGCGTGGTACACCGCGTACACGCCGTACCAGCCAGAGATCTCCCAGGGCCGGCTCGAGGCCTTGCTCACCTTCCAGACGGTCATCGTCGACCTCACCGGTCTGAAGATCGCCGGCGCCTCACTGCTGGACGAGAGCACCGCAGCGGCGGAAGCCATGGCCGTGATGCGCAGGGCGAGCAAGGTCTCCGATGACGCCGTCCTGGTCGTCGACGAACAGATGTTTCCTCAGTCCATCGCCGTCGTGCAGACCCGCGCCAAGCCTGCGGGGCTCAGTGTCGTGGTCGCCGACCTCACGACGGTGACCTCGGCCGAGGCGCTGACCGCGCTCGCCGGAGGCAAGGAAGTCTTCGGCGTCATCGTGCAGTACCCCGGTGCCGATGGTGAGCTACGTGACTGGTCGGCTCTGACCACTGCCGCACACGAGATCGGCGCCCTGGTCACCGCGGCAGCCGACCTGCTTGCCCTGACCCTCGTCACACCTCCGGGAGAGTGGGGCGCCGACGTCGCCGTCGGAAGCAGCCAGCGCTTCGGTGTGCCCATGGGCTTTGGTGGTCCGCACGCAGGCTTCATGTCGGTTCGGGCCGGCCTCGAGCGCACGATGCCTGGCCGTCTGGTGGGAGTCAGCATCGACGCTGACGGTCACCCCGCCTACCGTCTGGCACTGCAAACCCGCGAGCAGCACATCCGCCGCGAGAAGGCCACCTCCAACATCTGCACCGCCCAGGTGCTGCTGGCCGTCATGGCCTCCATGTATGCGGTTTACCACGGCCCGGTCGGCCTGGCAGGGATCGCCCGGCGAGTTCACGCTCACGCCACCGCTCTGGCTGAAGCTCTGCGCGGGGGCGGGATCGAGGTCGAGACCGAGCACTTCTTCGACACCATCACGGCCCGGGTGACGGGCCGGGCCGGCGAGGTCGTCGCAGAGGCGGCCGCCCGTGGGGTCAATATCTGGCAGGTGGACGCTGATCGCGTCTCGATCAGCACCGATGAGACCACCGGCGTCAAGGACCTTTCAGCGGTGTTGGCCGCGTTCGGTGTGCCCGAGCTGTCGAACCTGACTGCAGTCGAGGGCTTCAGCTGGCCCTCGGCGCTCATCCGTGAGTCGGACTACCTGACACATGAGGTGTTCCACAGCCACCACAGCGAGACGGCGATGCTGCGTTACCTGCGCAAGCTTTCCGATCGGGACTACGCCCTGGACCGTGGCATGATCCCGCTCGGATCCTGCACGATGAAGCTGAACGCCACGACCGAGATGGAGCCGGTGTCATGGCCGGAATTCTCGTCGTTGCACCCCTTCGCCCCGACCGTCCAGACCGAAGGAATTCGGTCAGTGATCAGGGACCTGCAGGCCTGGCTTTGCGAGATCACCGGCTATGACGCCGTCACCCTTCAGCCCAACGCCGGCTCGCAGGGTGAGCTGACCGGCATGCTGGCCATTCACGCCTATCACGAGTCGCGAGGAGAGTCGTACCGCAACATCTGCCTGATCCCGGCTTCGGCGCACGGTACGAATGCGGCCAGCGCGGCTATGGCCGGTCTCAAGGTCGTTGTGGTCAAGACCGCCGGGACCGGTGAGATTGACATGGAAGACCTGCGGGCCAAGGTTGCCACTCACGGCGAGAAGCTCGCCGCGATCATGGTCACCTACCCCTCGACCCATGGTGTCTTTGAGGACACGATCACCGAACTGTGCGCGTTGGTGCACGAAGCCGGTGGTCAGGTCTACATCGACGGAGCCAACCTCAACGCGTTGATTGGCCTCGCGCAACCGGGCAAGTTCGGTGGCGACGTATCGCACCTGAACCTGCACAAGACGTTCGCTATCCCACACGGTGGCGGCGGCCCCGGGGTTGGTCCGGTGGCCGTTCGAAGCCATCTCGCGCCCTATCTTCCGAACCACCCCCTGGCTCCCGAAGCAGGCCCCGTCACAGGTATTGGCCCGGTCTCGGGCGCGCCCTACGGTTCAGCAAGCATCCTGCCGATCTCATGGGCCTACGTCCGGCTCATGGGCGGCGCCGGACTGACCCGAGCCACTCAGGTCGCCATCTTGTCGGCCAACTACATCGCGGCCCGGCTGCGTAAGCACTACCCGGTGCTCTACTCAGGTAACGAGGGAATCGTGGCCCACGAGTGCATTCTTGACCTGCGGGGGATCACTCACGACACGGGAGTCTCTGTCGATGATGTCGCCAAACGCCTCATCGACTACGGCTTCCATTCGCCGACGATGTCCTTTCCTGTCGCCGGCACCCTGATGGTGGAACCGACCGAGAGCGAGGATCTCATCGAGCTCGACCGCTTCTGCGATGCCATGATCGCCATCCGCGACGAGATCGAGCAGGTTGCCCGCGGCGAGGTCTCAGCGGCAGACAGTGTGCTGCACCATGCCCCGCACACCGCGGCGTGCCTGGTCGAGCAGTGGGATCACCCCTACGATCGCAAGCTGGCAGCCTTCCCTGGGGGCGTGGACAAGCTCTCGAAGTATTGGCCACCCGTGCGTCGTCTCAACGAGTCGTTCGGTGACCGCAACCTCGTCTGCTCCTGCCCCCCGCCTGAGGCGTTCGAAGACTGAGCCGAGCTCGAGGCGGGTTCATGCAGCCGGACTATCTTGATTCTCCGTCCGGATACGTGAGCCGGACTGCTGCTTGAGCACCTGCAATTGGTGGGGAATGCGCGTGCGCAGCTCGGTGACGTGACTGACGATGCCGACCGCTCTCCCGCCCTCCCTCAATGTGTCAAGGACGGCCATCACCTGTTCCAGGCTTTCCTCATCGAGCGAACCGAAGCCCTCATCGACGAACAGCGTCTGCAGGTCGAAGCCCCCGGCCTCGGCCCGCACGGCGTCGCCCATTCCCAGCGCCAGAGCCAGAGAGGCCATGAACGCCTCGCCTCCCGACAACGAGGACGTCTCACGCGTCTGTCCGGTCCAGGCGTCCCTGACCAGCAGGCCAAGACCGCTGCGGGCCCCCTTTGCGGCGCGGGCGTCGGTGTACTCCAGGGTGTAGCGGCCGTCGCTCATGGTCGTGAGGCGTTCGTTGGCCAAGGTCGCGATCTCGGCCAGCCGTGCGGCCAGGACGTATGAGGACAATCGCATCCGCAGTGAGTTGTCAGAACTGTTGCCGGCAAAGCAGTCGGCCAGCTCTTGGACCAGATCAGCCTCTTCCTGTGCCGGCCCAAGGTCAGCCAGCCCTTCGTGAACGATCTGAGAGAGTGCACGCAGCTCTCGCTGAGCCTGTTGCGACAACGTGTGTCGCCGGCTGGCCTCGGTCAGTGACTCTGCTGCCTGCCTGTGCGCCTGCGCCAACGCGGCCACGTCAGGAGTTGGCATCTGGAGCGCAGCGCTCACATCAGCCTGAGCCAACAACGCAGTGGCCTGCGCCCGTTGCTGCTCGGCAGTTCGCAAGAACGCCGTGAGCTCGGCAACCCTCGCGGGCGATAATGCGGCAGCCTGAGCCTGCTCCATGCTCTGAAGACCATTGGCCTGCAGTGCTGTTGACAGTCTGGTGACGGTCTCGCGGGCGTTGCCCCTTTGGGTGGCCAGCTCATGGAGTGCGGCGGCCAGCGAGCGAAGGTGACCCAGAGTCTCCCGGTGCCGGGAGTTGACGCCGGTGATCTCGGTGAGCTCGCCAATGTGGCAAGGACAAGCTCGGCCATGGTTGGCGAGAAGTTTCGTGCCCTCGGCCTCGGCAGTCTGGGACTGCAAAAGGCTCGAGGCTGCCAGCGCCAGAGAAGATGTCCTAGCGGCGACGGCTCCTTCGATCCGCCCTCGCAGCAGCTCCACATCCTGGGCCAGTGCGGTCATCCGCGACTGTGCCTCTGGCAGCGCCGCCGCTGCCACCTGAGCCTGCGCGATGGTAGCGGCGGCCGGCGTCAGGGCATCAAGAACATCAGTGGCCGTCATCAGCGGCTCTTGTCCAAACTCTCCAGAATGTGCTGCAAGCTCCAATGCCCGCGCGTCGCGGCCGGCCGCCTCGGCCGAGATCGACGATTTGATGAGGTTGAGGTCCTCAGTAGCACGAATCTGGTCGGCCTCCGCCGACTCAAGATTCACCGACGTGACGACGTCGGTTGTCAGCGCCGGAGCTGGGTGAACGCAGGATCCGCAGACGGGGCAGGGGTCGCTGGCCTTGAGTCCGCTGGCGAGCTCGGCGGCCAGCCCGGACAGCCTCTGCTCACGCAGGTCCAGAAGCCGTTTTCGCCGGTCCAGCAACAGTCTCTCGGCCGAATCCGCCTGCCGCTGAAGGGTCTCGAGGTCGCCAGCGGAGCGCTCTTGTTCACCCAGGAGCTGGCGGATCCTTGCCAGGGCCTTTTGGCGTGCTTGCAGCGCGGGAATCTCGGCCAGTGCGGCTCGACCCGCATCTCTCGACTTCTCGGCGGCTGCCCAGTGCACTTCAGCCTCGTATCGCCGCAGAGCCAAGGCCGCGGATTCCTCATCGGCGACCACCGCAGCCTGGCTGTGCCGAGCCGATTCCTGGGCCAGCCTGTGCGCCTGGCGATCTTGGGCAACGACCTGCTGCAATGCGTCGCTGTGACCGGCCACCTGGTCGATCAGTGAATCCACCGGCAGAGCGTCTGCGTCGTCCGCATCAAAGTGATGTTCAACGTCAACGTGTTCAAGGATGAGCGCGAGTGGCTCGCGTAGGTTAACGACCTGGACCAGGGCGTCATCGCGTGTCAGGTTGGCACTGTGGGCTGCCGCAAGGAAGCCGCTGACAGTTCCCGCGCGCTCCGAGAGGTCGACGAGGCGCACGGCGTCCTGATAGACCTCGCGTTGCTCATCCAAGGCATCAAGGTGAACTCGCGCCTGCGCCGCAGTCTCTTGATGGCGCAGGACGGCGGTTCCGGCATAGACCGCGGCCTCCGTCCGGACAACCGCGGACCGGGCGACCTCGACGCCGGCCAAGGCCGTGCTAGCACGCTCGTCGACCGCCTTCGACAGCGTTTGCAGCACAGTGTCGATGTCGGGCGCCGTATCGAGGTCGGGAACAGTGCCGACCTTCGGGTGCAGGAGCTCGGGCCAATCCACAGTGATGAGGTCGTCGCCTTCGTCCAGACGTGCGATCACATCGTCTACGCGCAGGAGACCGGTCGACAGGGTGTCGCGGGCAGCGCCAACAGCGGTGGTGCTCTGACGACGGCGCTCGGCCAGCCAGGTCTCGACATCGGTGAACCGCTGGGTGTCGAACAGCTTCTCCAACACCGAACGACGCTCCTCGGGGCTGGCCCGCAGAAACGCTGCGAAGTCGCCCTGGGGGAGAAGCACCACCTTGATGAACTGCTCCAGACCCATGCCCAAGATGTCCTTGAGCTCCATCGCGACCTCGTCATTTCGGGTCCCGAGGTTCTTCCAGCCGGCCTCCACCAGTTCGTCTAGAACCACCCTGGCGGGAACTGTGGTCCTACCGATACCGCGCTTCTTGGGTCGAGTGAACTCCGGTGACCGGCAGACCCGCAGACGACGCCCGGCAGCCGTGAACTCCAGAGTCACCTCAGGAACGACGCCGTCAGCGGCGTGGTCGCTGCGCAGGCCAGCCCGGGCGCCGGTACGGGCGCCGGGCACGGCCGCATACAGGGCGAAGCAGATGGCATCCAGGATGCTCGTCTTGCCAGCGCCGGTGGGGCCATGGATGAGAAACAGGCCGGAGGAGGCGAGCGCGTCGAGATCGACCTCCTCCGAACCGGCGAAGGGACCGAAAGCGGTGATTGCCAGACGGTGCAGCCTCACGCGGCACTGCCAGTGTCGGCGGCGCGCCGCTGGTCATCGTGGTCTGCACGGGCCACCCGGGAGTGCTCGACGGCGGTGGCCAGCAGAGCGCGCTCCCGCTCGGAGGCGGCATTGCCACCGCGAACGTGGGTTAGGAAGTCAGAACACATATCAAGATCGCTGCGCTGGTGCATCGTGGCTGCGCTCATGCGTGGAATCGTTTGAGCTCCAACTGGTTCGAACGCCAGTACCAACGTGTCGGGGAACCGTCGTCGCACCCGCTCCATGGCGCCCATCGGCCGCACCGTGTCGGTGAGGGTGATCTGGCAGTAGGCCGACTCGGCGCCATGGTGTCGCGGATCGCGCAGTAGGTCCTTGAGGTCACCACGCAGAATGGCAAGCGGTTTGGCGGGCGGGGCAGGGATGGACTGGGTATTCATGGCGCCCGGCGAGACATCGACAAGGACGGAACCCTTCTGATGGTCGACCTCACTAAACGAAAGGGCTATCGGTGAGCCCGAGTATCGGACGGTCTCGGAGATGCGCTGTGGGCCATGCAGGTGCCCCAGTGCGACGTAGTCTGCCTGCGCGAAGACGTCCGGGTGGACCGCGCAAACCCCGCCGACGCTGATGTCCCGCTCGGACGCGCTGCTAGCCCCGCCGGTGACGAAGGCATGAGCCATCACCACTGCGCCACCAGGTCGAGAGGATGCCTGGGTGCGAACGGTGTCCATCGCCGCCCTCAGCACGGCCGCGTGGGTGCGTTCCAGCGCGCCAACCGCGTCGGCAGCAACCGACGGCTCGAGGTAGGGCAGCGGATAGACGTCAACGTCCTTGATCATCACCGGCGCCCCGACCGAGTCCAGGCTGGTCCGGATATGGAGCCCGGCCCGGGCCAGGAGGTCTGAGGCGAAGCCCAGACGGATCGCCGAGTCGTGGTTGCCACTGGACAAGACCACGACAGCGCCTGCGTCGATGATCCGGGTGACAGCGGCCGAGAGCAGTTCAACCGTGTCGGGCGCAGGCAGCGCCCGGTCATAGACGTCACCTGACACCAGTACCGCGTCGACTCCTTCAGATCTGACAATCTCCACGAGATGGTCCAGGTAGCGGGCTTGGGCGTCGAGCAGACCCACCCGGTGGAAGGACCGTCCCAGGTGCCAGTCAGAGGTATGTATGAAGCGCACGTCCGAAGGCTACGACCGACCAGTGACAGGCCCGCGAATGTAGTGGTGGTGATCACTTCTGACAAGGTAGGGGGATGCCTGCTGACACACATCGAACGGTCACCATCACCCGTACGTCGGCCGGCCGCTATGCCGCGGTAAACGGTCGGGGTGGCACCCTTGAGTTTGGCACCGGGGATGTCGAGGACTTCACCCCGGTTGAGCTGTTCCTGACCGCCATCGGCGGGTGCACAGCGGTCGACGTCGACATCTTCACGACCCGTCGGGCCGAGCCGGAGTCCTTCGTTGTACAGGTCGACGGCGAGAAGAGCAAAGACGGCGGGGGCGGCAACCGGATGCAGGAACTGTCGGTGACCTTCCGGCTGAAGTTCCCCGAGGACGAGGGCGGGGACGCCGCTCGCGCACTCCTGCCCGAAGCCGTACAGCGATCGCACGACCGGCTCTGCACCGTGAGCCGCACGGTTGAGCTCGGCACCCCCGTTGTAACGCGAATCGAGCCCTGACCCGCCATGTTGGCCAACAGCAGGGTGCTGCACTACCGCATCCTCAACGTCTTCACCGATGGTGACAATCGCTTCTCCGGCAACCCGCTGTGCGTCTTCGAGGATGCAACAGGGCTGTCCGAGCAGGACATGCAGGACCTCGCCCGCCAGGTCAACCTCTCGGAGACGACTTTCATCACGCCCGGCGGCGCGAATGTGAGCGCCAACATCCGCATCTTCACGCCCAACTACGAGATGGCCTTCGCCGGTCACCCGACCCTGGGCACGGCGCACGTCGTGCGTGAGCTGTCGAGCTCAGGGGACACGGTCCTGCTGCGCATGCCGGCTGGAGACATCCCCGTGCACCTGAGCGGCAATGTCTGGACGCTGCAGGCGAACGCACCGGTGTCCTTCCCCGTTGACATGGCCCGCTCAGATCTGAGCGCCATGATCGGGCTGACCGAGGATCGCGTTGCGGGAGAGCCGTTGTGGGTCGACACCGGCACCCTCCAGCTGATCCTGCCGCTTCGGTCGGCCAGTGACGTTCGCGCTGCGTGCGCCGATCCCAAGCTCCTGGCCAAGTTCGCCACGAAGCCGGACGGCGAGTCGCTGGTCTACCTCTGGGCCCCGACGGGTCCCGACACCATCGAGGCCCGGTGCTTCTTCACCCAGAGCCACTCGGTGATCGAGGACCCGGCAACCGGCTCGGCGTGTGCCAACCTCGGCGGCTGGTTCCTGGCGAACGGACAGCGGGGGATTGCCCGACGTATCCACCAGGGGAGCGCTCTGCAGCGCCCATCAGTCCTGGACCTGGCTGTGGGAGATGATGGCACCATCCTGGTAAGTGGGGCCGTCAGTGAAGTGGGTCGAGGGACGTTCACGTTCTGATGCCTACCTACACCGCGTTCCTGCGGGCACTTAACGTCGGCGGGCGATTCGCCAAGATGGCTGATCTTCGAACCGGACTGATCCATAAAGGTTTCGGTGAGGTTGAGAGTTACATCCAGAGCGGGAACCTACGCTTTCCCTCAGGCCCGCGTTCGGTTCCCCAGACGGAGCTCGCTTTCGAGACCGCACTGGAGGAGCTCTGTGGATTCACAGTGAGCGCCATCATTCGAACACCTGTACTGGGTATCCGCTTAAGTAAAGTACCATCGGGGAATGGCGGAAATGGTTCGGCCGCATCCTGTCGGTGGCGTTGACTATCCGAAGACCTTTCAGCAGCTGGTGGCCTGGTTCCCCGA
>CABDZK010000120.1_pt1 | contig 17466 bp, 16 predicted proteins | sample 3132141 | NCBI WGS metagenome assembly CABDZK01 (sample SAMEA5534340, study PRJEB31848) | metagenome | biome: tundra; feature: field; material: soil | place: USA | collected 2013-05 | depth 0.45 m | reverse complement strand
AGCTTCACGACAGAACCCCGTGGGTCCGGCAGGACCCGCACGACTGAAGGAGATCGGCACCATGCCGAAGATGAAGACCCACAGCGGCGCCAAGAAGCGCTTCCGCCTCACGGGCACCGGCAAGGTCATGCGTGAGCAGGCCGGTGGCCGCCACCTGCTCGAGCACAAGTCTTCGAAGAAGACCCGCTCGATCGCGAACGACGTTCAGCTGAACAAGCCCCAGGCCAAGAAGATCAAGAAGCTTCTGGGTAAGTAGTCAAGGCAGCCCAGACACACTCGTAGTACGAATAACCAAGCAAGGAGTCTCACGTGGCACGCGTGAAGCGGGCGGTAAACGCCCACAAGAAACGCCGGGTAGTTCTCGAGCGAGCCAGTGGCTATCGCGGACAGCGTTCGCGGCTGTACCGCAAGGCCAAGGAGCAGGTCACCCACTCTCTCGGTTACGCCTACCGGGATCGTCGCGCTCGCAAGGGTGACTTCCGTCGCCTGTGGATCCAGCGGATCAACGCCGGCGCCCGCGCCAACGGCATGACCTACAACCGTTTCATCCAGGGTCTGAAGGCCGCCGAGGTGGAGGTCGACCGACGCATGTTGGCCGAGCTTGCCGTTAACGACGCGGCCGCTTTCGCCGCCCTGGTGGAGATCGCTCGGGCCCACGCGCCGGCGCAGTCCGTCGCCGACAACGCTGCCTGAGTCCGCCCGAGTCACAGCCACCTCGCCGCGCCGGTTCTACGCCCCGCAGTTCTGAGCATCAGATGTTGACCAATACCGGTTCCGACCGGGTCAGGTCTGTGCGGGCGTTGAGTCGGCGCGCTGTGCGTGAACGCGAGGGTCTGTTCCTGGCCGAGGGTCCGCAGGCTGTTCGCGAGGTCGTGGCGCACCGCCCTGACACGGTTCAGGACCTCTACTTCGAGGCACAGCCGGGGACCGGGCAGCCGGGCGTCCGGCAGGGGACCTTACTGGACGCGGCCCGTGCCGCCGGCCTGACCCTGCGTGAGGTGAGCCACGAGGTCCTTGTCGCCATGAGCGACGCTTTGGTCCCGCAGGGCGTCGTCGCTGTCTGTCGGCCCATCGATGTGCACCTCGATGCGGTTCTGGATGAGCACCCGAGGCTCTTGGTGATCCTGACTAACGTCCGCGACCCGGGCAATGCCGGCACGGTGATCCGCGGCGCCGACGCGGCCGGAGCCGACGGGGTCCTGCTCAGCGACTCCAGCGTCGACATCTACAACCCCAAGGTGGTCCGGTCGAGCGTCGGGTCCCTGTTCCACCTGCCGGTCGTGACCGGCCTGCCCATTGCCACATTGCTGGATCGGGTTCGCGCGGCTGGGCTGGTCCTGCTGGCGGCCGACGGCAGCGGGGACACGTTCCTGGATGACGCAGACCTGACCAGGTCCCACGCGTGGGTGATGGGCAACGAGGCCTGGGGCCTGGAGCCCGACGTGAGGGCGGCCTGTGACGCCGTGGTCCGGGTCCCCATCTACGGAAAGGCCGAGTCGTTGAACCTTGCTATGGCCGCAACTCTGTGTCTCTATCAGTCCGCTGGCGTGCAGAAACGCTCCAGGATTCGATAGAGTCGTTTGATGGGACAAGGGGCCAAGGGATCGGCTGCCGAGAGTTCCGCCGAGTGGTTCTCCGGTGTTTGCGACCACCACCCCGACGGGCTGGTGGTCGCCGACGACCAGGGGCTGATCGTCTACGTCAACCCCCGGGCCGCCCGCATTGTCGGGGTCTCCGCCCCGGAGCTGCTGGGCCAGGACATCCGCAAGGCGATTCCCTTGCACGAGTATGACGGTCGCTCCTGGTGGGATGCCACCGATCCCTGGAATGGATTGGCCATCCGATCCGGTCACCGCGAGAAGCTGCTGATCATCCCCGGAATGCATGAGGTGCTGGTTACTGCCCGTTATGTGCGCCCGGGACGGAGCATGCCGGTCAGCCAGGTTGTTGTCGGGCTGCGTGATGCTGAGGCCCGCCGCCGTGCCGAAGCCAACAGTTCCGCGCTGATTTCGACCGTTGCACATGAGCTGCGATCGCCCCTCACGTCGGTGAAGGGTTTTTCTTCGACGCTTCTTCGTCGCTGGGACCGATTCACCGACGACCAGAAGCGGTTGATGCTGCAGACCATCGAGGCCGACGCGGACCGGGTCACCCGGCTGATCACTGAACTCCTGGACATCTCACGTATCGATGCCGGGCGACTGCAGGTGCGTAAACAGCCGGTTGACATCTACGCCGCCATTGAGCGGCACATCGAACGATTCGTTGCCAGCGGCTATGAGCGCGATCGGTTCGCTCTCAGCGGGCACGAGTCAGCGTTGCCCGAGGTGTGGGCCGACCCCGACCGGCTGGACCAGATCCTGGCCAACCTGATGGAGAATGCTGTGCGCCACGGAGAGGGCACCGTCAGTCTCAGCGTGGCTCCGACTAGACAAGATGGGCAAGAGGCCGTCGCCGTCACCGTCAGCGACGAGGGCGAGGGGATCCCCCCGGAGAACTACCCCATGATCTTCACCCGGTTCTGGCACAGGTCCCGCCGCGGGGGCACCGGACTGGGGCTGTACGTCGTGCGAGGACTGGTGGAGGCCCACGATGGGACGGTCGGCGTCGGGCGCGCCGCGTCGGGCGGGGCCGAGTTCCGGTTCACCTTGCCTGCTGGTGCCCCCGAAGGCGTCAGCTGACCGTCCGGCACATCGTCGCACCGGCAGGGCGGCCTCTAGACTCACCGGTGCGCGTCGTGGCACCCTCGCGAGCGCAGGTTCGCCTGATCCATCACCTGGAACAACTCCAAACCGAAACGATTGAAAGCGATGTCTGGACCCAACAAGAGCTATGACCCTGTCGAGGTCGCCGCGCTTGACCCGGCTGCCCTGGAGGCGGCTGTCAGCGAGGCGCTGGCGGCCTTTGCCGCTGCTGACTCCCTCGCGTCACTGAAGAGCGCCCGTCTGGCCCACCAGGGCGATGCGTCCGCGCTTTCCCTGGCCAACCGCGAGATCGGCGCATTGCCTCCGACTGCCAGGGCGGAGGCAGGAAAGCGCGTCGGGATGGCCCGCGGTCGGGTCGCCCGGGCTCTTGCCGAGCGTCAGTCCGAGCTCGAGGTCGAGCGCGATGCGCGGTTGCTGGTCGAGGAGGCCGTTGACGTCACAGCCCCGGTGTCGCGGCGCCGGCTCGGTGCCCGGCACCCTCTCGAGCTGATCTCCGAGCGGGTGGGTGACATCTTCATCGCCATGGGCTGGGAGATCGCCGAGGGGCCCGAAGTCGAGTCCGAGTGGTTCAACTTCGACGCCCTGAACCTTGGCGTCGACCATCCAGCCCGTCAGATGCAGGACACATTCTTCGTCGATCCCCCCGACGCCGGCCTGGTCTTGCGAACGCATACCTCCCCGGTTCAGGTCCGCTCGATGCTCGAGCGCGGGCTGCCGTTGTACATCGTCTGTCCCGGCAAGGTGTTCCGCACCGATGAGCTGGATGCAACGCATTCCGCGGTGTTCCACCAGATCGAGGGCCTTGCGGTCGCCGAGGGCCTGACCATGGCGCACCTGCGTGGCACCCTCGACCACTTCGTGGAGGCGCTCTTCGGGCAGGATCTCGAGACGCGACTTCGGCCCTCCTACTTCCCCTTCACCGAGCCCAGCGCCGAGCTGGACTTCCGGTGCTTCGTCTGCGGCGGCTCGGACGAGCACTGCCGCACCTGTGGAGGCACAGGCTGGATCGAGTGGGGTGGTTGCGGGATGGTCAACCGCAATGTGTTCCGGGCCTGTGGCATCGACCCGGATCGATACACCGGCTTTGCGTTCGGGATGGGTATCGAACGGGCCCTCATGTTGCGTCACGGAGTTAAGGACATGCGCGAGATGGTCGAGGGAGACGTGCGGTTCAGCACGCAGTTCGGGATGGAGATCTGATGCGGGCGCCTGTTTCGTGGCTTACCGAGTACGTCGAGGGTGCGCCGGTCGCGTCCGGTCGGGAGGTCGCCGCGAGCCTGGTCCGAATCGGTCTGGAGGAAGAGGGCTTGCTCGGGGGCGACATCAGCGGTCCTCTTGTTGTTGGCCGGGTCCTGGAGTTCGTCGAGGAGCCGCAGAAGAACGGCAAGACGATCCGCTGGTGTCAGGTGGACGTGGGCCAGAACGGTCAGCGGGTCACCGAGGGCACACCTCAGGAAATCGTCTGTGGCGCCAGGAACTTCGCTGTCGATGACCTCGTCGTCGTCGTGCTTCCCGGGGCCGTCCTGCCTGGTGGCTTTGCTATCTCAGCCCGCAAGACTTATGGGCACGTGAGCAACGGCATGATCTGCTCCGCTGCCGAGCTTGGTATCGGCTCTGGTCCCGAGGCCACCGAAGGCATCGTGGTGCTGCAGACATACCTTGGTGAGCACGACGCGGCCAGGTTGACCCCGGGGGACGACGCGATCGAGCTGTTGGGGCTGGCCGACGAGGTCGTCGAGGTCACCGTCACCCCGGATCGTGGTTACTGCCTCAGCATGCGCGGCATGGCTCGTGAGTACGCCCACGCTACGGGCGGGACCTTTCGCGACCCCGCGGCTCTTGCCTCAGCAGCGGCCAACGCCAACGGCTATGCCGTGCAGCTGTCCGACGACGGGCCCCTTGACGGCCGTGCGGGTTGCGACCGATATGTGGCGCGGGTGGTGCGTGGAGTCAATGCTTCAGCGCCGTCGCCGCCCTGGATGCAGAAGCGACTTACCCAGATGGGGATGCGACCCATCTCGCTGGCCGTCGATGTCACCAACTACGTGATGCTTGCCCTGGGGCAGCCGCTGCACGCTTTCGACGTCTCGACCCTGCAGGGGCCGATCGTGGTGCGCCGAGCGAAGGCCGGTGAGACGTTGAAGACCCTCGATGACGTGCAGCGAACGCTGTACCCGCAGGATCTGCTGATCACCGACAGTGGCACGACTGTGCTGGCCATCGCCGGTGTGATGGGCGGTGCCACCTCGGAGGTTGGCCCATCCACCACCGACGTGTTGGTGGAGGCGGCGCACTTCGACCCGACCTCGGTGGCGCGTTCCTCGCGTCGGCACAAGCTGGCGACCGAGGCCTCCAAGCGTTTCGAGCGCGGAGTGGACCCTGACATCACTGACGGCGCTGCGCAGATGGCGGTCAACTTGCTCATGAAGTTCGGCGGCGGTGTTGCTGATGAGGGCGTCACCGATGTCGATAACCGCCTGGCGCGCGCCCGGCTCGAGCTCGACCCCACCCTGCCGGCCAGGCTGATCGGCCTGCCGTACACCCGCCAGGAGGTCATCGAGACCCTGCGTGAGATCGGGTGCGACGTTCTTGAGCCGGCAGATTCAGGGTCCGGCTCTTCGGTGCTGTCCGTGCTGCCTGCATCCTGGCGTCCAGATCTGACCAACGGACCTGACTTCGCCGAGGAGATTGTCCGGCTCCGTGGCTACGACCAGATCCCGTCGGTGCTTCCGCAGGCGGGCAGTGGGCGCGGACTGACCCACGGACAGCGGGTGCGGCGGGTTCTGGCCAATACCCTGGCCGTGCAAGGCTTCGTCGAGGTGCTGACCTACCCTTTCGTGTCGGTAAAGAACCACGACGACCTGGGTCTGGAGGCTAACGACCCACGGCGCACGACCGTGCGCATCGCCAACCCCCTCTCGGATGAGGCGCCGCTGATGCGGACCTCCGTCTTGTCGACCATGGTTGAGGCGCTGCGTCGCAACGTCTCTCGAGGGGCGCGTGACACCGCCATCTTCGAGATGGGTCTGGTCACCCGCCCGCTGTGGGAACCACAGGCCGCGCCGGTGCCGGGCACCGATCAACGTCCCGATGAGGTGACCCTTGCGCAGATTATGGCGGCCGTTCCTCCACAGCCACGCACGGTTGCGTTCGCCCTCACCGGCGACTGCGACCCTGCTGGGTGGTGGGGACCTGGCCGTCCGGCTGACTGGACCGATGCTGTCGGCGCTGCCAGGGCAGTCGGCGCTGCCCTGGCTGTGGACCTGGTGGTCACCGCCGATGACCAGGCACCGTGGCACCCCGGCCGGTGCGCACGACTGGAGCTGGCCGACGGAACGCTCGTCGGTCACGCAGGAGAGCTGCACCCCAAGGTGGTGGCCGCTCTCGGCCTTCCTGCACGCACCTGCGCCGGCGAGCTGGACGTCGATGTCCTTACGGTCGCCAGCGACGTCACGGTCCAGGCCCGCGAGCTGTCCACCTATCCGGTGGCGCAGAGCGACGTGGCCCTCGTTGTCGATGAGCAGGTCAGCGCCGCTGCCCTTGAGGCGGCTCTGTGGCAGGGTGCGGGCGAGATGCTCGAGTCGGTCTGGCTCATGGATATCTACCGCGGAGATCAGGTCGGGCCCGGACGCAAGTCCCTGGCCTACCGCCTGGTCTTCCGTGCCCGGCAGCGAACCTTGACCACCAAGGAGGTCAACGGCTTTCGGGATCGGGCGATCCAGACTGCGGCGACAACCGTTGGCGCGGCCCAGCGCGGAGCCTGAGGTGACAGCGGCGCAACGGGTCGCGGTTGTCACCGGTGCCTCTCGGGGCATCGGTGCGATGATCGCGCGTGCTCTGGCCGACGACGGGTATGGCGTGTGCCTGCTCGCGCGGGACGGATCAGCCGCAGCTGCCGTCGCCGGCGAGATCGGGTCGGTTGGCGGCCTTGCGATGGCCAGGTCGGTCGACGTGACCGATGAGGTGGCTGTCGGCGAGACGGTGAGGGCGGTTCTCTCGTCCTGGGGGCGGATCGACCTGCTGGTCAACAGCGCCGGATCGATCGAGCGCGAGGTGCCATTGTGGGAAGCCGAAGTCGACCAGTGGTGGTCGGTCATCACTACGAACATCCGTGGTCCGTTCCTGATGACGCGCGCTGTCGTGCCGGCGATGATCGCGGCCGGGGGAGGTCGGATCATCAATCTCAACAGCGGCGCGGCCGCGGCGGAGCGGGCCGAGCTGAGCGCCTACAGCGCCAGCAAGTCGGCGCTGGCGCGGATAACCGGGAGCACGCACCTGGCAGGGTGGGCAGATGGCATCCGGGCCTTTGACCTTGCTCCCGGCGTCGTGCGCACTCAGATGACCCTCTCGATGGACCTGCATCGCGGCCGAACCCAGTGGACCGAACCCACAGACGTCACGAACCTGATGCTGGCGTTGGCCAGCGGGGAGCTCGACGCCTGGTCCGGGCGGTTCGTGAGGGCGGGCGTTGATACGCCGGAGTCTTTGCGCGGACGGGTCGGGCTTGTGATGGGCGACGGGGCGCGCACTTTACGTCTGCGGCCGTGGGGTGCGTCCGACCCTCTGGGGTAACTCTGCATAAACTCCCATAAGTGTGTATAGTCATGCGCATGATCAGGGCGGCCATTGCAGGAGCCAGCGGCTACGCCGGTGGCGAGATCGCGCGGCTGCTGATCGGACATCCGGACATTGCCGTGGGAGCACTCACCGCGTCGTCCAACGCGGGCACCAGGCTGGGCGAGATCCATCCCCACCTCACCCCCCTAGCCAACCGGGTGCTCGGCGAGACCACTGCGCAGACGTTGGCCGGTCATGAGGTCGTCTTCCTGGCTTTGCCGCACGGCGCCTCCGCCGCGATCGTGGACCAGCTGGCGCCGAACGTGATCGTGATCGACTGCGGCGCTGACTTTCGGCTGGCGGATGCACAGCAGTGGCAGCGCTTCTACGGCAGCAGCCACGCCGGCACCTGGCCCTACGGGTTGCCCGAGCTGCCATTACCGCTGGGACACAAGGGCCGCGAGTCGCTGTCCGCGGCGCGAAGGATTGCCATCCCCGGTTGTTATCCCACCGCGTGCACTCTTGCCCTGGCGCCGGGGTTCGTCGGGGGAGTCCTGGAGGCCGACGACGTGGTCATTGTCGCGGCCAGCGGCACCTCTGGTGCGGGCAAGTCCCTGAAGCCACATCTTCTGGGTTCGGAGCTGATGAACTCGATGTCGCCTTACGGGGTCGGCGGCAGCCATCGGCACACACCAGAGATCGAGCAGAATCTCAGCGCCTCGGCCGGGCAGCCTGTGACCGTGTCATTCACGCCCACACTGGCGCCGATGCCGCGAGGGATCCTGGCCACCTGTACGGCCAGGGTAAAGCCGGGTGCGACCGCGGCCACAGTGCGGGCAGCCTGGGAGGCTGCCTACCTCGACGAGCTGTTCGTTCACCTGTTGCCGCACGGGCAGTGGCCACGTACTGCAGACGTGCTCGGAAGCAACAACGTCCACCTTCAGGTCGCCCTGGACGAACGCTCTTGCAGGGTTGTTGCCGTGGCCGCGATAGACAACCTGACCAAGGGCACGGCGGGGGCGGCCGTGCAGTGCGCCAACCTCGCCCTGGGCCTGCCTGAGTTCACCGGACTGCCGACCGCAGGAGTAGCACCATGAGTATCACCGCCCCCGCCGGATTCCGAGCGGCCGGAGTGACGGCCGGTCTCAAAGCCAGCGGCAGGCCTGACCTGGCTGTCGTCGTGAACGACGGTCCGGACCATCGTGGCGCGGCGGTGTTCACCAGCAACCGGGTCGAGGCCGCGCCGGTGACCTGGAGCCGTCAGGTGCTGGCCGACGGCCGCCTTGACGCCATCGTGCTCAACTCGGGCGGAGCCAACGCCTGCACAGGGGCTGCCGGGTTCGCCGACACTCACCGCAGCGCCGAGCACCTTGCCGCGGCGATCGGGGTCTCGCCCGGGGACGTGGGCGTCGCCTCCACCGGCCTGATCGGCGAGCTGTTGCCCATGGACAAGATCACCGCCGGTATCGATGCGGCCGTGGCGGCACTGTCTAGGACCGGGGGCCAGGCCGCGGCCACCGCGATCATGACGACCGACACCGTCGAAAAACAGGCACTGGCAACCGGGAAAGGATGGTCGGTCGGCGGGATGGCCAAGGGTGCCGGCATGCTCGCCCCGGCGCTGGCCACGATGCTCGTCGTGATCACCACCGACGCCGTGGCGGACGCTGGCGCACTGGATGCCGCCCTTCGTGGCGCAACCGAGACCACCTTCGACCGGATCGACTCTGATGGCTGTATGTCGACCAACGACACGGTCCTGTTGATGTCATCTGGTGCTTCGGGCATCACGGCGACGGCCACGGAGCTGAGCGCAGCAGTTACCTCGGTCTGTGCAGATCTGGCCCGACAGCTCATCGCCGATGCCGAGGGAGCCAGGCATGACATCGCCATCGAGATCCGATCCGCGGCCAGTGTCTCCGACGCCCTCGAGGTCGCTCGCGCGATTGCCCGCAACAATCTGTTCAAATGTGCGGTCTTCGGCGGTGACCCGAACTGGGGCCGTGTCCTGGCGGCGGTGGGCACCACCAGGGCCGCGTTCGACCCCACCACGCTGGACGTGAGCATCAACGGGATTCAGGTGTGCCGTGCCGGGGGCGTCGGCCGGGACCGCGCGCTGATAGACATGGGTGCCCGCCAGGTGCACGTCGTGGTGGACCTGCACGCAGGGGAAAAGACAGCGACCATCTGGACCAATGACCTGACCCACGACTACGTCCACGAGAACTCGGCGTACTCGACATGAGCAACCGCCTCGACGTCAGTGACAACGACCGGTTCGGCCACGGCCGGGACCGGCTCGCGGCCGCGGCTTCCAAGGCGCACATCCTGGTCGAGGCGCTTCCGTGGCTCGAGCGGTTCCGCGGGGCACTTGTCGTCATCAAGTACGGCGGCAACGCCATGGTCGATGACGAGCTCAAGGCGGCCTTCGCCCAGGACATCATGTTCCTTCGGTATGCCGGTCTGCGACCGGTCGTCGTGCACGGGGGCGGTCCGCAGATCGCGGCCATGCTGAAGCGCGTCGGGTTGACCAGCGAGTTCAAGGGCGGTCTACGGGTGACCACCCCCGAGATCATGGACGTCGTCCGGATGGTCCTGACCGGCCAGGTGGGGCGCGAGCTGGTTGGGCTGCTCAACCAGCACGGACCACTGGCAGTGGGACTGTCCGGCGAGGACGCCGCTCTGTTCGGGGCGCGGAAACGAGACCTGGTCATCGATGGCACTCCTGTGGACCTTGGACTGGTCGGCGACGTCGTGAGCGTGAATCCCTCTGCGGTCATGGACATCCTGGACGCGGGGCGGATCCCTGTGGTCTCGACGGTGGCTCCGGACCTGGACGTGGAAGGACAGGTCCTTAACGTCAACGCCGACACGGCGGCATCAGCGCTCGCGGTCGCCCTGTGCGCACACAAGCTCGTGGTGCTGACCGACGTCGAGGGTGTCTACGCCAGCTGGCCTGATCCCGACTCCCTGCTCTCGCAGCTGTCCGTCAGCGCGGCTGCCGACCTGTCGACCCGGGCCGCGGCCGGCATGAAGCCCAAGCTCGAGGCGTGTGTGCGGGCAGTGACCAACGGGGTGCCGCAGGCGCACATCATCGACGGTCGGCAGATGCACTCCCTGCTGCTGGAGGTCTTCACCAGCGAGGGCATCGGCACCATGATCGTTCCGGATGCCGAAGCGGACCGGGTCGCCCGGCTGCGAACCGATGATGAGGACTGCGTCCCTGATGATGATGGCGCTGGGAGTGTTGTCTGATGCCGGCGCTTGATAATGCGACCTACCTCGACCGTTACGCACAGTCACTGATAGGCGTGTATGGCCGCCCTAAGACGGTCCTGACCCGCGGCCAGGGCTGTTATGTCTGGGATGCCGACGGCAACCGTTACCTCGATCTGCTCGCCGGGATCGCCGTCAACGCGCTCGGCCATGGACACCCGGCTGTGGTCGACGCACTGTGCAGGCAGGGCGCGTCACTGATTCACGTGTCCAACTTCTTCGCGACCCCGCCTCAGATCGAGCTGGCAGAACGACTCATCAGCGTCGCCGGCGCTCCAGCGGGCTCGGCCGTCTTTTTTGCCAACTCCGGTACTGAGGCGATCGAGGCTGCGATCAAGCTGAGCCGGCGCACCGCTCGCACCGGGCTGGTCGCAGCCGAGGCAGCCTTCCACGGGCGCACCACCGGCGCCTTGGCACTGACCCACAAACAGGCGTATCGCGAGCCCTTCGAGCCGCTCATCCCATCGGTGACCCACGTCCCCCTCAACGACGAGGCGGCCCTGCGTGCGGCCGTGAACGCCGACGTCGCGGCAGTGTTCCTGGAGCCCCTTCAGGGCGAGGCCGGGGTCATCACTGCCGAGCCGGCATACCTGCAGCTGGCCCGTGAGCTGACCGCGGCGAGCGGGACATTGCTCATCATCGACGAGGTTCAGACCGGTGTGGGCCGCACCGGGACGTGGTTCGCATTCCAGCAAGCCGGCATCGTCCCGGACGCCATCACGGTCGCTAAGGGGCTTGGAGCGGGAGTGCCGATCGGTGCCCTGGTCACCTTCGGCCCAGGCGTCAGCGGGCTGCTCACCGCCGGTCAGCACGGCACCACCTTCGGTGGCAACCCGCTCGCAGCAAGTGTGGGACTGGCCGTCCTGGACACGATCGAGTCGGAGAACCTTCTCGCTCATGTCACCTGCGTGGGCAACCACCTTCGTGACTCGGTTGTCGCCCTTGACCATCCATTGATCCGCGGAGTTCGCGGAGCAGGTCTGCTTCGCGCCATCGAGCTGTCTGCCGATGTCTCGGCAGTAGTCACCGATCGCGCGCTGGCCGCGGGCTTCATCGTCAACGCACCGACCCCCGATGCCATCCGGCTTGCCCCCCCGCTTGTCGTCACCAAGGCGCAGATCGACTCGTTCGTGAAAGCCTTGCCGGCTCTGCTTGAGGCACTAGAGCCGACGTCGTGATTCCGCAGACCCTGGCCGGGCGACGTCAGCTCATCCTGGACATCCTCGGACGTCAGAGCGTGCGATCCCAGGGCGAGCTGCTGGAGATCCTGTCACGCGACGGTTTTGACGTCACCCAGGCGACCTTGTCGCGTGACCTCCTCGAACTGGGTGCGGTCAAGGTGCGTGAGGGCAAGACCCTCGTGTATGCCGTGCCCGGTCAGGGCGGCGATCGCACAGCCCGGGTGGCCCCGGGACCGGATGAGGTGAGCTCACGCCTTCGGCGACAGTGCGAGGAGCTGCTGGTGACCGCGCGAGTCTCGGCCAACCTCGTCGTGGTGCGCACGCCATCGGGAGCCGCGAACTATCTCGCGTCGGCGCTCGACCACGCGGACGAGACAGACATCATGGGCACCATCGCCGGCGACGACACCATCGTGATCATCACCGGTGGAGAACCGCAGAGCCGGGCCCTGGCCAACCGGCTGTTGGCCCTGGCTGGCCGTGAGCGTAGCGACGCCATCCATCACCCGAACGACCCCTCGAACAACCCCGCAGACCCAACAAGCCGTCACACCGACGACGACACCACTAAGGAGTACCTGTGACTGACCGCGTTGTTCTCGCATATTCCGGAGGCCTCGACACCTCTGTAGCCATCGGCTGGATCGCTGACGCCATCGGCGCCGAGGTCATCGCCGTCGCCGTCGATCTGGGCCAGGGCGGAGAGGATCTCGACATCATCCGTAAGCGCGCGCTCGACTGCGGTGCCGTTGAGGCCTACGTGGCCGACGCTCGCGAGGAGTTCGCCAACGAGTACTGCCTCCCGGCGATCCAGGCGAACGCCCTCTACATGGACCGCTACCCGCTGGTGTCGGCGCTGAGCCGTCCCCTGATCGTCAAGCATCTGGTCAAGGCGGCCCAGCAGCACGGCGCCCGCATCGTCGGCCACGGCTGCACCGGCAAGGGCAATGACCAGGTCCGCTTCGAGGTCGGCATCACGTCGCTGGCGCCCGAGCTCACCTGCATAGCTCCGGTCCGCGACCTAGCGCTGACCCGCAACAAGGCGATCGACTATGCCGAGGCGCACAACCTGCCGATCGAGACCACCAAGAAGAACCCGTACTCGATCGATCAGAACGTCTTCGGCCGTGCGGTCGAGACCGGCTTCCTTGAGGACATCTGGAACGCTCCCATCGAGGACCTTTACACGTATACCAAGGACCCCGCCCGCCAGCACGACGCCGATGAGGTCACCATCAGCTTCCAGGCGGGCGTCCCGGTCGCCGTCGACGGGGTGAAGTGCAGCGTCCTGGAGGCCATCTCACAGCTCAACGCGCGCGCTGGCAACGCCGGAGTCGGCCGCCTCGACCTGGTCGAGGACCGTCTGGTCGGCATCAAGAGCCGTGAGATCTACGAGGCGCCCGGCGCGCTCGCCCTCATCACCGCACACCAGGAGCTTGAGAACGTCACTCTGGAGCGCGAGCTCGGTCGTTACAAGCGCGGCGTCGAGCAGAAGTGGGGCGAGCTGACCTATGACGGTCTGTGGTTCAGCCCACTGAAGCGTTCGCTTGACGCGTTTGTGGCATCCACCCAGGAGTACGTCTCCGGTGACATCCGGATGACGCTGCACGGCGGCCGCGCCGTGGTTACCGGTCGTCGCTCCGAGACCAGCCTCTACGACTTCGGTCTGGCCACCTACGACGAGCTGGACACCTTCGACCAGAGCCAGGCCAAGGGCTTCATCCATCTGCACGGCCTGTCCAGCAAGATCGCCGCTGGTCGTGACCAGCGGCTGGGCAAGTGAGCCTGGACGGTCCCAGCGGCATGCCGGACGCGGGGCAGGTCGGCAAGGTCAGCCTGTGGGGCGGCCGGTTCGCCGGTAACGCGTCGGAGGCACTTGCAGCGCTGTCGAAGTCGACCCACTTCGACTGGAGGTTGGCGCCGTACGACATTGCGGGGTCCCAGGCGCACGCCCGGGTGCTGCACCGCGCAGGCCTGCTGGACGACGCCACCCTGGCGGCGATGCTTGCGGGTCTGGGAGAGCTCCTGGCCGACGTCAGGTCTGGGGCATTTGGTCCCGACGTCGGCGACGAGGACGTGCATACGGCGCTGGAACGTGGCCTGATCGAGCGTGCCGGCGCCGACGTCGGCGGGCGGCTGCGGGCCGGCCGCTCGCGCAACGACCAGGTGGCCACGCTGCTCCGGATGTACCTGCGCGACCACGCCCGCAGCGTGAGCGCGCTGGTCCTGGATGTAGTGGACGCCCTCGCCGCCCAGGCGCATCAGCACATCGACGTGGCGATGCCTGGCCGCACTCACCTGCAGCATGCCCAGCCCGTGTTGCTGGCCCATCACCTGTTGGCCCATGCCTGGGCGTTGCTGCGGGATGTGGACCGCTGGCAGGACTGGGATCGCCGTACGGCCCTGTCGCCGTACGGTTCGGGCGCTCTGGCAGGCAGCTCTCTCGGACTGGACCCCGAAGCAGTTGCTGCTGACCTCGGCTTCGCGGGTGCGGTGGAGAACTCCATCGACGGAACCGCGAGCCGCGACTTCGTTGCGGAGTTCGCCTTTGTCAGCGCCATGGCTGCGGTGGACATCTCCCGGCTCGCTGAGGAGGTAGTCCTGTGGGCCACCAAGGAGTTCTCCTTCATCGCGCTGGACGACGCCTACTCCACCGGGTCGAGCATCATGCCGCAGAAGAAGAACCCCGACGTGGCTGAGCTGGCCCGCGGCAAGGCCGGAAGGCTGGTGGGGGACCTCGCCGGGCTGCTCACCACGCTCAAGGGGCTGCCTTTGGCCTATAACCGTGATCTGCAGGAGGACAAGGAACCGGTCTTCGATGGTGTGGACACCCTCGAGGTCCTGCTACCGGCTTTCGCCGGAATGATCGCGACCATGCGCTTCAATACCGACCGTCTCGAGTCGCTGGCACCGCAGGGGTTCTCGCTCGCTACCGACATCGCCGAGTGGCTCGTCCGCCAGGGCGTGTCGTTCCGGGTCGCCCACGAGATCGCCGGTGCCTGTGTTCGCGAGTGTGAGGGCCGTGGAATCGAGCTCTGGGAGCTGTCCGACCAAGACCTTGCAGCGATCTCGAGGCACCTCACGCCGGCCGTGCGCTCGGTGCTCAGTGTGCGCGGATCGCTGGAGTCCCGTGACTCCAAGGGTGGGACGGCTCCGGTCCGCGTTCGTGAGCAGCTGAAGCTCGTGCGGACGCGTGTCGCTGAGGCAAGGTCCTTTGCTCTCAGGGGGTAGAGCCCTCGGGAGGGCAGAACAGGGGCGCCTAACTCGCGCTTTCTTTGCCCGCCCTGTTCTGCAGGTGGCACCCGAACTGCTCGGCTGCACCGTCGCCCATGCGGGTGTCACGGTCCGTCTGACCGAGGTCGAGGCCTATGACGGGTCGAACGACCCCGGGTCGCACGCTTTCAGGGGCCAGACGCCCCGCACCGAGGTGATGTTCGGCGAACCGGGAGGGCTCTATGTCTACTTCACCTACGGGATGCACTGGTGCGCGAACCTGGTCTGCGGTTCTGCAGGTGCCGCCAGTGCGGTGCTTATGCGGGCCGGTGAGGTGGTTGACGGGCTCGAGATGGCCCGAACCCGTCGGGCGGGTGTCATCGACCGGGATCTGGCGCGCGGCCCTGCCCGCCTCACGATGACGATGGCGTTGACCCGTGACCACAACGGCATCGACACCACTGCGACGGACAGCCCCCTGGTGCTGCGGGCGGCCGGGCCTGGGCGCCTGTACGGTGCGACAGTGCGCACAGGGCCCCGGGTTGGGGTCAGTGGTCCGGGAGGTGACGCCGCGGCATACCCCTGGCGGTTCTGGCTCGAGGGGGAGGCGACGGTCTCGGTATACCGGCCAGGCAAAGTCCGTGTACCTAAACCGACTGCCGGCTCCGGGGACCGGTAAGGCAGGCTGTGGCGTGACAATGTGGGCCAGTGAAGGGAACGAACCGCCGTGAGCGACATCTTCGACGAACTGCAGTGGCGCGGGTTGGTGGCGCAGACCACTGACGACCAGGCGCTGCGCTCCGCACTCGCCGATGGACCCGTCACCTTCTACTGCGGCTTCGACCCGACTGCACCCAGCCTGCATATGGGCAATCTGGTCCAGCTGATTTTGATGCGTCACCTGCAACGGTCGGGTCATCACGCACTCTGCCTGGTGGGTGGTTCCACCGGCCTGATCGGCGACCCCAAGGCAACCGCTGAGCGCACCCTGAACTCGCCGGAAACGGTGGCTACATGGGTGGGCCGGATCCAGGCCCAGGTGCAACCCTTCCTGGACTTCGGGGGTGACAACCCTGCTGTCATGGTCAACAACCTTGACTGGACGGAGCCGATGTCGGCGCTGGACTTCCTGCGCGAGGTGGGTAAGCACTTCAGGGTCAACGCAATGATCAAGAAGGACGCGATCGCCACTCGTCTTGCCAGCGAGGATGGCATCTCCTACACCGAGTTCAGCTACCAGCTCCTGCAGGGACTGGACTACCTTCACCTCTACCGCACGTACGGCTGCACGTTGCAGACCGGCGGAACCGACCAGTGGGGCAACCTGACCGCGGGCTCTGACCTGATCCACCGTGCCGAGCACCAGTCGGTACACCTGCTGACCACTCCGTTGGTCACCAAGGCTGACGGGACCAAGTTCGGCAAGACCGAAAGTGGCACCGTCTGGCTCGACCCGGAGATGATGTCGCCCTACGCCTTCTACCAGTTCTGGATCAACGCCGAAGACGCTTCCGTGATCGGTTACCTCAAGATCTTCACCGACCGCTCCCGTGAGGAGATCGAGGTACTGGAGACCTCGCTGGCCCTGACACCTTTCAAACGCGAGGCACAGCGGACCCTTGCCGCTGACGTGACGACATTGGTGCACGGCGCGCCCGCAACCGCCGCTGTACAGGCCGCCAGCGAGGCGTTGTTCGGCAAGGGTGACCCGGGCGCCCTGGATGCCCGTACCTTGCGTGACGCGACCGCTGAGCTGCCCGGGGGGCAGGTGTCACCGGGGGACTCCGTGGTGGATGCCTTGGTCGCCACGGGCCTGGTGGACAGTCGCAACGCCGCGCGAAGGGTCATCGGCGATGGTGGCGCATCCGTCAACAACGTCAAGGTCAGTGATCCCGAAGCGCTTTTGAGCGAAGACGACTTCCTGCATGGCCAGGTGGCACTGGTGCGCAGGGGACGCAAGTCGCTGGCCGCCGCCCGCAGGCCGTCCTGACCGATGTGCGCACCCTGATCGATGGATTCACCTTCTTATCGGGACTGCACGACGGGTTGGACGACCACCGGCAGGCCTGTGACCAGCGGATTTGTGTTTAGCAGGGGAGAGGTTCTAAAGTTCAGCAAGTCAGCCCGACAGGGAGCAACGGACACCACTGCTGCAGGTGCGCAAGCGCCGCGCGAAGTGGCCGGTCCCGCGGGCTGGCAGCACACGAGTCGCAGGTGTGGAACCACCCCTGTAGCATGTGTGCACCACAGAAAAGGGCGCCGGGTTTTCGGGTGCCGCCAGGTTCCCGCAAGGGCATCATGGGACGGGCTTCGGCCTGTTACAGTGGATACTCGCCCCGGCCCCACCCACCGTGCCGATCTTCGGATCAGGCGCGATGATGTGAACGGCCGTTAGGCAAGTGAGTGTTTTGCGAGTAAGTTTGTATGGTTGCCCCGATGTGACACTGGAAGGTGTTGTGTTGGTGTGCGTCCGATTCTTGAGAACTCAACAGCGTGCCAAAAATCGATGCCAAGTTTGATCTCGGTTTGCAGGG
>CABDZK010000119.1_pt1 | contig 17600 bp, 22 predicted proteins | sample 3132141 | NCBI WGS metagenome assembly CABDZK01 (sample SAMEA5534340, study PRJEB31848) | metagenome | biome: tundra; feature: field; material: soil | place: USA | collected 2013-05 | depth 0.45 m | reverse complement strand
GTCGCATGGTCGCCGCCGGGCTGGCGGAGACCCAAAACGCTCGTGGAGGCCGCATCAGAGCCGGACTTGTCCCAGCGGCTGCCTGTGAAGCGAGAACCCACCAAGGTGCCGCGCGGGTGGCACGGTAGGAATCGGCGGTCATTCATGGCCGGGAGGATGTCAAGTTATCGCCCTGCTTGAAGCCCTGGCCGGCCAAGGCGGAGAAACCCCGATCCTGGTCGGTCATTCGATGGGGGCGGGTGTGGCGGCGACAGTCCTGGCGTCCCGGCCCGATCTGGTCCGAGCAGGCGTCCTGGAGGACCCGCCGTGGTTTAACAGGCCGCGAGGCGTCGACAGGCCTGATACGGCCCGGCAGACGACTCAGCAGTCGGTCCAGCCCTTCCGTGATGACTGTGAAGCGGCCATGGCCAGCGGCCGGCTCGATCTCCGGCTATGGCCCGAGATCGAGTTCCGGCCATGGGCGCAGTCCAAGGCGCAGCTCGATCCGTCGCTGACAGACCGGGAGCAGATCGCCCTCCAGAGTCCATGGATCGACATCGCAGCGGCCATCACCCGGCCGACGCTCCTGGTCACCGGCAGCAGGGAAGGAGCCATCCTTGTCACGGCCCAGTCCCGGCAACGTCTGGCCGAGCTCAGCAACCACCACATCGAGGTCGAGGTCGTGCCAGGGGCAGGGCATACGGTGCGCAGGGATTGCGCCGATGCCTACTACCAGATTGTGGACCCGTGGGTCAGAATGCAGTTCTCCACCGCAAGAACCGCTTAAGTCCGAGAACGAACCGGTATGAGCGACACCGGCAAAAGGAGAGAGAACATGGCTGACTATGTGGCCAAGGCCGAAACTGAGATCACCGCCTCGCCGGAGCGTGTCTGGGCCGCCCTGACTGATCCGAAGCTCATCAAGAGGTACATGTTCGGCTCCGAGGTGGAGACCGATTGGCAGCAGGGCAGCTCGATCGTGTGGAAGGGCGAGTATGAGGGCCAGGAGTTCCAGGACAAGGGCCAGATCGTGGAGGTCGAGAGGGCGCGGCGTCTGAAAGTCACTCACTTCAGCCCGTTGAGCGCAATGGAGGACGTCCCCGAGAACTACCACACGCTGCTGTACGAGCTGGAGAAGAACGGGGACAAGACACTCGTCTCCCTGAGCCAGGACAAGAACGCGAGCGAGCAGGAGGCCGAGCGAGCCAAGGGCAACTGGGAGATGATGCTCCGCGGGTTGAAAGAGGTCGTGGAGGGCAGCTGAGGTCCACCGGCGTCTGCCGGCGGGTCACGCTGCAGGCCACCTGGTCGGGCCGGCGCCCTGAGGTTAGTCTCCTGCCCGACTGCTGTGTGGTGCTCCGGCAGCCGCAGCGGTGTAACGCCGTGGCGGGGTCCTGGGCGGCCGGGATGAGGGCCGTTGGCTTCACTGGCGCGATCACGGCGGCGACCCATCTGGGCGGGCCGACGTCGTGATCGCCGAGAGGGTGACCTGCCCGGTGCGCTCGAGCATCTGATCTGCTGACCGCCCCGAGGTGTATCTGGATCAGGGGCGCAGCATCGTCTTGATGGCACGACGTTCATCCATCGCCGCGTACCCCTCTGCCACCTTGTCCAGCGGCAGGGCGAGGTCGAAGACCAGTCCGGGGTTGATCGCGCCGGACAGCACATCGTCACGCAGGGCCGGGAGGTACTGCCGCACCGGCGCTATCCCGCCCGCGACCCCGACGTTGCGGGAGAACATCGAGCGCACCGGGAGCTCAATGCCGTGCGGCACTCCGACATAGCCGACGGTGGCGCCCGGACGGGCAATCGTGATTGCGGTGGTCATCGACTGACTGGTACCCACGCATTCCAGGACGGCGTCGGCGCCGACACCGCCGGTCAGCTCGAGGATGGCAGCCTCGCCGGCTTCGCCGCGCTCGGCGATGACGTCGGTGGCACCGAACGACCGGGCGATTTTCTGGCGTTCCTCGTGCCGGGACATGGCGACCACCCGCCCGGCGCCCATCCTTGAAGCGGCAAGAACGCCCGACAGGCCCACCGCGCCGTCACCCACCACGACGACCGTGTCGCCTTCCTGGACGCCTGCCGAGGTGGCCGCGTGCCAGCCGGTCCCCATCACGTCAGACAGGGCCAGCAGCGATGGAACCATTGCCGCATCTGGGTCTTCGCGAGTTGCAACGAGCGTGCCGTCAGCCAGGGGGACCCGGATGTACTCGCCTTGTCCACCGTCGGCCATCAACCCGTCGCGGTCCGGTCCGCCCCAGAAGCCGCCCGCCGAACACGCCGACTGGATCCCGACCCGGCAGTTCGGGCAGGTGTTGTCGGAGTACATGAACGGTGCGATGACGAAGTCGCCCTTGTGCAGTGACCGCACCGCCGCGCCGACCTCCTGGACGACCCCGACGAACTCGTGGCCGATCCGGAACGGAGCCGTGATCGGGTTGTCCCCGCGGTAGTACCAGAGGTCCGAGCCGCAGACACAGGCTGCGACGACCTTGACGATGGCGTCGGTCGGCTTCTGGATGGATGGGTCCGGCTGGTTCTCGAGGCGGACGTCGCGGGCAGCATAGATCGTGGTCGCCTTCATGGGGACAACCCTAGATCGAGCAACTGGCGACGTTGATGCCACCATGGACGCCATGCCACCCCGCCGCCGGATCCCGCCTGACGAGGGTCAACAAGCCCTGGAATCATGGCGGGTGGACCCGTCCGCGGCGCACAAGACAACAGTCGCCTTAGCGGTCAGGTACGCGCTGGAGGAGCTGGCTGCCCGGGCGCCGGGGCGGACGCTGGAAGTCCGCGTCCCGCCATACGGCGCGGTGCAGTGTGTGCAGGGGCCGCGGCACACCCGTGGCACCCCACCTAACGTGATCGAGATGGATGCACGGACGTGGCTGGATCTGGTTACCGGACAGTCAGATTGGGCCGCAGCTCTGGCAGGCGGCACGGTGCACGCGAGCGGTCAGAGGGCCACCCTGGCCGGGCTGCTGCCGATAGTGTCGGACTAACCTCCAGACATGAGATTTGGCTTGGCAATCCTGCCCGAGCATCGGTGGTCTGATGCTGCCCCGATGTGGAGGGCGGCTGAGGAGCTGGGCTTCGACCATGCGTGGACCTACGACCACCTTGTCTGGGGCGGGCTGCCAGACTCGCCCTGGTTCGGCACCATTCCCACGCTGACCGCGGCCGCGATGGTCACCTCGAGGATCCGGTTGGGCACGTTTGTCACCTCGCCGAACTACCGGCACCCGGTCACCTTCATGCGCGACCTGCTGGCCCTGGACGACATCTCAGGCGGCCGCCTGGTGTGCGGTATCGGCGCCGGAGGTGACATCGACAGCGCCATCCTCGGCGGTCATCCACTGACGCCCCGGGAACGCTTCGACCGACTCTGCGAGTTCACCGAGCTGCTTGACCGGCTACTCACTCAGGACCATGTCTCCCACGTTGGCACGTACTTCTCAGCTGTCGAGGCGCGCACACTACCGGGCCCCGTCCAGCAGCCCAGGATCCCGTTTGTCATGGCCGCTAACGGTCCTCGTTCGTTGCGACTTGCCGTCGAGTATGGCGCCGGCTGGGTCACGACCGGTCCCAAGGTCGAGTCGCTGGAGCAGTGGTGGGCAGCTCTGGCGGAGCTGGGCGAACGGCTGGACCAGGCCCTGGCCACCGCGGGTCGCGAGTCCGCCACCTTGCAGCGGCACCTTAGTCTCGACTCGTCACCGCAGTTCGCCCTCTCCAGCGTTGGGGCGTTTGAGGAGATGGTGGGTCACGCTGGTGAGCTGGGCTTCACCGATGTGATCACCCATTGGCCGCGACCCCATGGTCCGTATGCCGGTACCGTCGCCATGCTAGAGAAGGTTGCCTCGCAGGTCATCCCCCAGTTCCGCTGACTGCGCAAACTGGGCGGTGAGCGGGTCCTGACCCCGCAAACCTCACGGGGCTGGTGGATTACGTTGGTGTCGTGAGTCCACAACCCCGCAAGCAACTACCCCGCAAAGTGCGCGGGACGCCCAGATTCTCCGCGTTCCTGCTCACCGGCGCTCTCGCAGGCCTGGTTATTGGGTTCTTCCTGAGCGTGGTCGGTAGGGTCGATTCCCGCTACGACGCATCCGCTGCCCTGGGCTTCCTCGGGTTGATCGGCGCCGGGCTTGGCATGTTGGCTGGGGGTGTCATCGCGGTCCTGCTTGACAGACGTCCATGAGCCCTGCCCGACGGGTCAGCCACACGGCGGCCCGTGGGCCCCCCAGGCTGTGGGAGACTGTGACACGTGGCACGCGGTGATGGGCGACTGACCCACGATCTTCTCCCCGGCGAGAAAGCTCCACAGGACGCCTGTGGGGTCTTCGGAGTCTGGGCCCCCGGCGAGGACGTCGCCAAGCTGACCTATTTTGGGCTCTACGCGCTACAGCACCGCGGGCAGGAGTCGGCAGGCATTGCGGCAAGTGACGGTCGTCGGCTGCTGGTCTACAAGGACATGGGCCTGGTCTCACAGGTCTTCGACGAGGCCAGTCTGGGCTCACTGAAGGGCCATCTGGCCATAGGTCACTGCCGATACTCCACTACCGGTGGCAGCACCTGGGAGAACGCCCAGCCCACTCTCGGCGGCACCGATGACTCCACCGTCGCACTCGCCCACAACGGCAACCTCGTCAACTCTGCCGAGCTGCGTGACCTACTGTTCGAGCGCCATGGCGACGCTTTCGCAGCGCAGCTCGGCGGCGAATTGCACCGAGGCAACACCACCGACACGGCGCTGGTGACCGCGTTGCTCTCCAGCGACCCCGACCTCACCCTCGAAGCCACAGCCCTGGATGTGCTGCCCAGGCTCAAGGGCGCCTTCAGCTTCGTCTTCATGGACGAGCACACGCTGTACGCCGCCCGCGATCGTCATGGCATCCGTCCTCTGGTCCTGGGGCGTCTGGAAAGAGGCTGGGTGGTGGCCAGTGAGTCCGCGGCGCTGGCGACCGTCGGCGCTAGCGTGATCCGCGAGATTCAGCCGGGCGAGCTCATCGCCATCGACGAGGACGGCCTGCGTTCCCACCAGTTCGTCGAGGCCGACCCCAAGGGTTGCGTCTTCGAGTACGTCTACCTCGCCCGCCCCGACGCGACCATCGCCGGGCGGTCGGTGCATGAGGCCCGGGTCGAGATGGGGCGGCGTCTGGCCATGGAGTACCCGGTCGACGCCGACCTGGTCATCCCGGTGCCTGAGTCGGGCACGCCCGCTGCAATCGGCTACGCAGAGGCCAGTGGCATCCCCTACGGGCAGGGCTTCGTCAAGAACTCGTATGTCGGGCGTACTTTCATCCAACCCAGCCAGACGCTGCGTCAGCTCGGCATCCGGCTGAAGCTCAACGCGCTGGAGACAGTCATCCGCGGCAAGCGGCTAGTAGTCGTTGACGACTCGATCGTGCGCGGCAACACCCAGCGCGCCCAGATCCGGATGCTGCGAGAGGCCGGAGCGGCCGAGATCCACATACGCATCTCCAGCCCGCCGGTGAAATGGCCCTGCTTCTACGGCATCGACTTCGCCACCCGGGCCGAGCTGGTAGCTACCGGCCTCAAGGTTGAGGAGATCCGCGCCAGCATCGGCGCCGACAGCCTCGGCTACCTGCGCGAGGACGCGATGATCGAGGCGACGGCGCAACCACGAGAGCAGCTGTGTACGGCCTGTTTCACCGGGGAGTACCCGATCATGCTGCCCGACGCGAATCTGCTGGGCAAACAGTTCCTCGAGGCCCTGCCTGGTCTGGAGACACCGACGCCCGGGGGCTTGGACATCGAGGGTGTCGGCACCGGCGTCGCCGGCGGTGCCGCCGACGCGCTCTCGCGTCCCTGAGCTCGGTTGCGACCCGAGACCGCAACCGTGGGGTGCGCGCAGCTCCCCTGGACAACCCGTCATAACGGAAAGACACGGAGACTGAGCCATGCCTTCTGAACCCACTCCCATCACCTACGCCGGTGCAGGCGTTGACGTCGAGGCCGGTGACCGGGCCGTCGCGTTGATGAAGGCCTCGGTCACGGCCGCGCAGCGCCCCGAGGTGCTGGGTGGGTTGGGCGGCTTCGCCGGCATGTTCGACGCGAGCGTGCTGGCTCGGATGACCCGTCCGGTCCTGGCCACCAGCACCGATGGCGTGGGCACCAAGGTCGCCATCGCCTGGGCCATGGACAAGCACGACACCATCGGCTTCGACCTGGTGGGCATGGTTGTCGACGACATCGTGGTTTGTGGCGCCGAACCGCTGTTCATGACCGACTACATTGCCACAGGCAAGGTCGTGCCCGAGCGGATCGCGGCCATCGTGTCTGGTATCGCGGCTGGTTGCGTCCAGGCGGGCGTTGCCCTAGTCGGCGGGGAGACCGCCGAGCACCCCGGCCTGCTGGAGCCTGACGAGTACGACTGTGCGGGCGCAGCGACGGGGGTCGTGGAGTATGCCGACATCCTGGGCCCGCAGCGGGTGGTGGCCGGCGACGTGGTGGTGGCTCTCGCCTCGTCAGGACTTCACTCCAACGGCTATTCGCTGGTGCGTAAGGTCTTCGCCTCGGCCTCGTGGGCGCTTGACCGGCAGGTGCCTGAGTTCGGGCGGACGCTGGGTGAGGAGCTGCTTGAGCCCACCCGGGTCTATGCACGGGACCTGCTCGCCCTGACTCGCACCGAGGGGATCGACGTTCATGCACTCAGCCACGTCACCGGCGGTGGACTGGCCGCGAACCTGGCCCGGGTTCTGCCGCAGGATGCTTTCGCCCGGGTCGACCGGTCAACCTGGACCCCGCCGGCGGTATTCGAGGTCGTGCGTGAGGTCGGTCGGGTGCCGCTGGCGGATCTGGAGCGGACGCTCAACATGGGCATCGGCTTTGTGGCAGTTCTGCCGGCAGCCCACAGCGACCGGGCTATCGAGATCCTGCAGGCCCAGGGGATCGATGCCTGGCTTGTCGGCCAGGTCAGTGGCCTGGCCACGGCTCCGATACAAGACGGTGTCGAGGTCGTCCGGGGAACAAAGGGCGTTGACGGAGGCTCGGTGCAGCTTGTCGGAGCGTCGCCGGGCTGAGGCTCAGCCTTCACGACGAACGCTAAGTCTCGATCCTCAAGACGGAAGCGGCTCAGGAAGAGGAAGTGGGTAAGTCAGCCTGTGGCTTCAGTGCTTGCCTGAAGCCGACTGACCGTAATTCTCGTAGCCGTCTTCATCGTCGTCCGGCTCAACGGTGTCGGGGACACGCTTTGTCGGGCTGTCGAATGCTGACGGTGAGTGCAGTTCTCGCTCCAGCGCACTCAAGTCTGTGCTCGGGCTGTAGTACTTCAGCTCGCGAGCGACCTTGGTCTGCTTGGCTTTGGCTCGGCCGCGCCCCATGACGTCGACCCCCTTGCGCGTCTGCCGGGGCGGCATCGCTTGACCGAACCACAGATTGCAGTTCGAGTCATCACGGAGCGGCCCCGGGAATCTCGTATTTCGTAGTCCTAAAGATACACGGTCTGAGCCTGTTCTGGATGCGCGGGGGCCTCGACTCTCCAGATCAGCTCGTCGGGAGCCAGATCCTGTTGCTGCCAACTTGAGCCATCCGCGCCTCAGCGAGGTGATCCGCGGCCGCAGCAGGCGAGATTGCTTTGTCTGCTGCGACGCGTAACACCGATGCTGTCGCTTCGAAGATGCCTGCCGTCCGGTGCTTGGCACGGTCGAAGTTGAAGCCGTGGAGCTCGTCGCTGACCTGAATGACGCCGCCGGCGTTGACCAGGAAATCCGGCGCGTAGGTGATGCCCCGGGCCATCAGGGCCTCAGCCGTACCGCCGGGTCCCTCGACGACGAGCTGGTTATTGGCCGCTCCGCACACCACCTTGGCGTTCAGCGCCGCCACGGTCGCATCATCGAGCGCGCCACCGAGCGCGCACGGGGCGTAGACGTCTAGCTGGGAGCCGACCAGGGCGAAGACATCGGCTGCGACGTCGACCTCGCGGTGCTTCTCACGCAACGCCTCCACGGCAGAGCTGTTGACGTCGGTGACCACCACCCGGGCACCGTTCTCGAGCAACAGGGCAGCCAGCAGGCGGCCCACCTTGCCCACACCCGCAATACCGACAGTCTTGCCGGCCAGGCTCGGATTTCCCCAGACATGGGCTGCGCTCGCGCACATGCCCTGGAAGACGCCGAATGCGGTGAGCACGGAGGAGTCCCCGGCGCCGCCGTTGGCCTCGCTGCGTCCGGTCGCAAAGCGGGTCTCCTTGGCCATGACATCCATGTCGGCGACGTAGGTGCCCACGTCGCAGGCCGTGACGTACCGCCCGCCCAGGCTCTCCACAAACCGGCCGAACGCCCGCAGCAGCGCCTCGCTCTTGTTCCTGGCCGGGTCGCCGATGATGACCGCCTTGCCGCCACCGTGGTCGAGGCCGCACAGCGCGTTCTTGTAGGCCATGGCCCGCGAGAGGCGTAGCGCATCCTGCAGGGCGGCCTGCTCCGTGGCATAGGGGTAGAAGCGGGTGCCACCCAGAGCGGGTCCCAAGGCCGTGGTGTAGATGCTGATGATGGCTCGCAGGCCGGTGGCCTTGTCGTGGCAGAACGCGACCTGCTCATGTCCCAGCGCGGACAAGGGCGGGGCCGGTGATAGCACCTGCGAGGGTGATGTGGAGCTGGGCGATGAAGTGGCCACGGTGGTGACTCCTAGTGTTCGAACCTGGAGTGCGAGGCTCTTGCGCACATTCAGCCTATGCCGGGCGAAGAGCCGAGACGGATGGGCAGTTGGCAGCCGGGTGGACGAAACCCATGCGAACAGGAGTAACTAGTCATTTCGGACACCCGGATATGGCTCTCACTCGCCGTTCTGTTCAACGCGCACATGCCCCAAAATGGACATATCAGATCCATGCATCATCGGAGGACCCATGACCAACCATGCTGCTGAAGGCGACGCTCTCTTGACGCCAGCCGAGGTCGCAGCCCTCTTCCGCGTCGACCCCAAGACTGTGACGCGTTGGGCCAGAGCTGGAAAGCTCACCTCGCTGCGGACTTTGGGTGGTCACCGCCGCTATCGCGAATCCGAAGTCCGTTCGCTTTTGAGCGGAGACGACATCGCTTCCTGACGTGGAGCTGCGGGCTCGGGCCCGGTCCTTCCTCAGGCCACTTCCTCCCGTGTTGAGTTGCGCTCGTCCCCCCATCCATTCGGGCGCAGGTCTGCCCAAATGAGTCAACGGAATAAGCCAACGCGAGAGCACGTGACACCATGGTCGCCTGCACTCACGAGGGAGACCTGATTCATGATCGAGCATCAGAGCACTGTGGGCGCCGCCAAGAAGCGGTTGAGCTCCAGAGACCTTGCGTTGGTTGCGTCCTTTGCGGCTTTGATCGCCGTGTTGGGGCTGCCTGGAGGAGTCCCTGTATTCGGCAACGCGGTTCCAGTCACGTTGCAGTCGATGGGCATCATGCTTGCGGGCTCGATCCTGGGCTGGAAGCGTGGAGCGTTATCGGTCCTTGTTCTTCTGGTGCTGGTGGCGGCGGGGCTGCCCTTGCTCTCCGGTGGGCGCGGTGGACTCGGAGTGTTCGCCGGTCCCAGTTTCGGGTACCTGATCGGTTGGGTTCTGGGAGCTGCAGTGATCGGGTGGCTGGTCCAGCTAAAACTGCCGGCATACCCGATGTGGTGGGGCGCTCTGGCCAATGTGATCGGTGGTATCGGTGTCGTCTATCTGGTGGGGGTACCCGCCCAGGCTGCGGTGACGCACACGTCCGTGTGGGTCGCCGCCGTGGCGTCGTTGGTCTTCCTGCCCGGTGACGCGCTCAAGGTGGTCATCGCAACGGCAGTGGCCTCGGCTGTTCATCGCGGCTACCCGGGCATCACCGCGCCCAATGGGCCCAGCGAGAGCGAGCGGGCTGGCCAGCAGGTCATTGCGCGGTGACCTGCACGGTCGTCCAGGAACGGGAACAGACGCGGTTGTACGACGCTGTATCCCGTGCTGTGCGAACTGGCAATGCCTTCGCGGTGCTGGATCCCACCTGGCCGCCGTCGTTCCTGGGTGTGGCAACTGGGCAGATCCAGGATGCCGTTTCAGGCGGCGCCGTCCGCGACGGCGACATGGTCGTCTTCAGCTCGGGGTCGACCGATCGTCCACGAGGGATTGTGCGTACGGTCCAGTCCTGGCAGGCCAGCGTCGCCGCGTTCAGCGACATCAGCGGGATCACCGCTCAAGACAGGGTGTGGCTACCCGGACCGCTGTGGTCTTCGCTGTTCCTGTACGGCGCGTTCCACGCTCGGGCAGTGGGTGCTCAGGTGGTGCTGCGGGATGACGACCCGGCGGGCGCGACAGCACTGCACTGCGTTCCCTCCCAGCTTCCAGGGCTGTTGCATCGGGCCCAGGCTGGGGGCCTGCCCCTGGTCCGGCGCGCTGTGGTCGCCGGTGATCACTGTTCAGCCACGCTGAGGGAGCAGTGCGAGGCGGCCGGTTGGCAGGTCGTGGAGTACTACGGCGCGGCGGAGCTGTCGTTCGTTGCATGGCGGGACCGCAGTGGGCCATTCCTGACCTTTCCCGGCGTGGAGACCGATTTGAGGCAGACGGTGCTCTGGGCTCGTTCGCCCTACCTGGCCAGTGGCTACCTGAGCGCCGTGGCCGGCGGCCCCCTGCGGGTTGACCCGAAAGGCTGGGCTACCGTCTCGGACCTGGCCCGCACTGTTCCGGGGGGGCTGGAGGTCTTGGGGCGCGGCAACGGTGCGGTCACCACGGGGGGTCACACTGTGGTGGTGGAAGATGTCGAGCGGTTGCTCCGGGAGCTGCCTGGTGTAGACGAGATCGCGGTGCTCGGGATGCCTCACCCACAGCTCGGGCAGATGTTGACGGCCGTCGTGGTGGGATCGGCAGCTGATGGCAGCCTGCGCGCGGCGGTGGCCGGAATGCCGGCGCCCTCCCGTCCGCGGCGCTGGCTGCACGCCGAAGCTCTGCCTCGCACCTCTGGCGGCAAGCTTCGCCGTGACGCGTTACCTGACCTCGTCGAGCGGCTGGACAGGCCATGAGCTTCTTCGCCGAACGCACGCCAGTGGTCATCGCGGCACGGCGCACCCCCATAGGTACGGCCGGGCACGGCTTGGCAGGAGTCGATCTCGTGGGACTGCTGGCGCCGGTGCTTCGCGCCCTGGTGGATGACCTCGGCCCTCACGCTCCGGGCGTGGACGATGTGGTGATCGGTAACTGCAGAGGACCTGGAGGCAATCCGGCCAGGGTGGCGGCGCTGGCCGCAGGGCTCGGCACGGCAGTGCCCGGGGTGACCGTGGACCGTCAGTGCGGCAGCGGTCAGGAGGCGGTGCATCAGGCTGCGACCGCTGTGCTGGCCGGTGTCGTTGACGTGGTCTTGGCCGGGGGAGCCGAGAGCGCGAGCACCGCACCATGGCGCCTGGCCCGCCCGACGACGTCGACCGGTCTGCCAACGCCATACGATCGCGCGCCTTTCGCGCCCTCTGAGATCGGTGACCCTGACATGGGACCTGCCGCCGAGGCGGTTGCCGGCATGTGTGGCGTGACCCGGCGGCGCCAGGACGCCTATGCCTGCCGGTCCCATGCACTGGCCCTGGCGGCGGCACGGGCTGGAGCCTTTGACGCAGAGCTGGTGCCCGTCGCGGGCATGGTCTCCGATGAGCGACCGAGGCCCATAACAGAGGCAGTTCTTTCGCGGATGCCCCCCGCGTTCGTCCCGGGGGGCACGGTGACGGCCGGCAACTGCTGCGGGGTCAGCGACGGCGCGGCAGCCGTGGCGTTGGTGCCCGAGCACGTCCGGGCGGCCTTGGGTGTTCCCGGTCTGGCCCTGCGGGGGTGGGTCTGCGTGGGACTGGACCCCAACACTCCCGGCCTGGGGCCGGTTCCCGCGGTGGCGAAGCTGTTGAAGGGCGCTGGGATTGAGCTGGCCGAGGTGGGGGTGGTCGAGATGACCGAAGCGTTCGCCGCTCAGGTGCTGGCCTGCACGGACGCGCTTGGCCTTGACCCACTTGACCCCCGGGGGCTGGAGGCAGTGCGGGTCTGTCCTCAGGGTGGCGCGATCGCGATGGGTCATCCGTGGGGCGCGTCAGGGGCAATGCTGCTGGTGCGCTTGTTTGCCCAGATGGTCCGGACGAACGGTCCCCGGCTGGGCATTGCGACCTGTGCCATCGGCGGCGGCCAGGGGCTCGCGCTGCTCGCGGAGCGGGTGGGTTAGGTGATCCAGATCGAGGGCGTGAGCCACCGTTACGGCGACCGTGAGGTGTTGTCGGACATCAACCTGTCGCTGATCGAGGACCGGATCGGGGTCATCGGCGCCAACGGCTCCGGGAAGTCGACCTTGGCCAGACTGCTCAACGGCCTGGTGGTTCCTTCGACGGGGCGGGTCCTTGTTGATGGGATGGATACAGCCCGTGACGGGGCGGGGGTTCGCCGCAAGGTCGCTTTCGTCTTCTCCGACCCTGACGCGCAGATCGTGATGCCCACTGTTGCCGAGGATGTGGCATTCTCGTTGCGACGCCACGGGCTCAGCAAGCAGGAGGTGGCGGATCGGGTGCGCGACATCCTCGCCCGGTTCGGACTGGGCGGCCACCCGGATCACCCGGCGCACTTGCTGTCCAGCGGTCAGAAGCAACTCCTTGCACTGGCCTCGGTTCTGGTCACCGAGCCGGAGATCCTGATCTGCGACGAGCCGACGACGCTGCTGGACCTGCGCAACAGCCGGCAGGTGGCGGGGGTCCTTGAGGGGTTGGCGCAGCGAGTCGTCCTGGTCACCCACAACCTCGAACTGCTTCACGGATGGCAGCGCGTCCTGGTGATCGAGCAGGGCCGGGTCGTCGCCGACGGCTCCGCCGAACAGTCCATCGGGCACTATGAGGCGCTGATGGCCGCGGGGCGGCCATGTTGACCAGCACCTACCAGCCGGGCACGTCCCTGCTGCACCGATCCGGTGCGGGCGCGAAGCTGCTCGGGTTGCTCGTCTTCTCAACCCTGCTGGTGGGTTTGCAGTCCCCGGTGACCGTCCTGGTCGGGCTCCTCCTGGTGGCCGGGCTGTACGTCATCGCAGGGTTCGGAGTCAGGATCCTCGTGGAACAGGCGTGGCCGCTGCGCTGGTTCGTGTTGTTCCTGATTCCGTTCCAGTGGTGGACTGCCGGCTGGCAGGCGGCCGTCGTGGTCGTCGGCACTCTGGTGGTGGCGGTGCTGGGAGCCGCCCTGGTCAGCCTGACAACCCGTGTTACCGATCTGCTGGACGTGATTACCCGTCTCCTTGAGCCGACCCGAGCCATCGGAGTTGACCCTGATCGTGTCGCCCTTCTGCTCGCACTGACCATTCGCGCCGTCCCCGTGATTGCGGCAACACTGCACGAGGCCCGCGATGCGCGGCGGGCCCGCGGGCTCGAACGCAGCACCCGGGCGTTGGTCACGCCAGTGGTGGTGCGCACCATCCGGCACGCCGATCGGGTCGGGGAGGCTCTCGCCGCCCGAGGTATCGACGACTGACCTGGTCTGTCACGGCCACGTCATTGCGGTGCACGTGCCCCAGACTCGACTGCCTACGACTCACTCAGCACGGGTGATGCGGCGGCCGCGGAGGTAGGCGAGCCTGGCTGAATGACGACTGCGGTCGCGATCGCGGTTGTCCTGCTGGTGCTGGCGGTGACCAACGTGTGGGTCCATCTGGGACCGACTGGCGTGCATCTGGTGACCGGCCCGCTTGCGGCTCTGCTGTTGTTGCTCGTCGGGAGAATGGCCGCACTGACCTGGCCGGAGCTGGGGCTCGGGCGCCAGAGCCTGCTGCCAGGTTCGCAGGTCGCAGTGGGCGCCGCCGTGGCCGTCGCGATCGTGTACGCCGTGGGCGTTGCGACCCCCTTCACCCGCGGTGCGTTCCGCGACACGCGATACCGGCTCGGGCTCAGGGCCGCGCTGTACATGTCACTGGTGGCGATCCCATTGGGCACGGTCATCTTCGAGGAAGTGGCATTCCGCAGTGTGCTGTGGGGTTTGCTGGCCCGGGACTTCGGGGTTGCCACCGCGACGGCTGTGTCGGCCTGCCTCTTCGGAGTCTGGCACGTGTTGCCCGCCATCGATCTGGCGCGAACACACACATCGGTGCGGGGCCGTGCGGCAGCCGGGCGTCGCCGGGTCGCAATGACCGTGCTGGCCACCATAGTGTTCACGACCATCGCCGGTATCGTGTTTGCCGAACTGCGGCGGCACAGCGGGAGTCTTGTCGCACCAATCGGTCTGCACTGGGCCACGAACGGGCTCGGCGTTCTGGCCGCTGCGCGCGTCTGGGCAATCAGCCCCGGCGAGGTCGCCACCCCCGACGCATCAGCCCCGGTCGGGTCGGTGACTCAGCCCGCCTGGCAGCGCATCGTCAGAAGACTATGGTCCAGCTGGTCCTGATGTCCTGTTCTTGGGTGTGCATGCTCAGGAGTTGAGGATCTTGGTCTTCTGAGCCTCGAACTCGGCCTCGGTGAGCACGCCTTGCGTCTTCAGCTCGCCGAGCTCCTTGAGCTGGGCGAGCTTGCCTTCCATGTCGCTGCCCTGTGCCGGCGGAGCTGCGGCCGGCGGGGCCTCGGCCTCTTGCTGGGCTTGTGCCTGCTGGTCCTTCTGGGCCCACCGACCTTGCTGGCGGCGGGAAACCCTACCGGACACCACGGTCGCGGTTCCCGCGACCACAGCAGTTCTTGCGACTCCGCGCATGAGACCTGGCATGACGTTTCTCTTCTCTGTTCGTGTTTGTGCCATGGTGGGTTGGGGTCAGTTGTCAGCCTCGATGGCGTCCAGCGCGGCGAGCACTGCCTGGACAGGAAGCCGGCCGCTGGCGACGAGCTGGCCACCTGAGCGACGGACCGCCGCCGCAAATGGCGTCGCCCAGACGTTCTCGTAGACCAAGATTCCCCCCGAGCTGCCGGGCTGGAGCACGTCGCCGGCCTCCTGGATGTCCTCATCGCCGAGCAATCCGGACGACGCTCCCTCGAAGACGGACATGTCGAGCTCGCCGTCACCGTCGAAGTCCTTCAGCTCAAGCCCGACCAGTGACCCGTCGGTGTCCTTTCGGACAAACACGAGATCCAGTATGCGAACGAGCCCCCTGTCGACCAGGTCCACCAACAGCGGGAAAGCCTCTCCAGTCATCCGGTTTCCTGGAAACTCCACCATCAAGTAGTCAATCGGGCCCGTCTGATCGAGATCGTCGGCCATTGTGTTCACCTTCCGGGTTTGCCATCGGTTGTCGTGACGGGGTCATCTCAGATTTCGGGCGTCATGCCGCCGCCCCGGTCAGGGAGAAAGGCCCCAATGAGCCACAGAAACGGCACGAGGATGCCGAGCACGTAGTGGCCTTTGCGGAAGGTCATGAGGCCAACAGTGAAAATGAAGACGAGGTATAGGACGGCGAAGAGCGTGCCCAGAACCACTGCATGCCGGACATGAGTTTGCCTGCCTCTCCTACAGCGAGCGCCAGAGAACCCTAGGCTCATCCACCAGAAGACACCTCTTGTGCCGGGGCCCGACTCATCCCGCGAGGGTCAATGACTGATGCGATCACCCTGCAGGGATGAGGCGTCCAGGCCGCGTCGACCTCGACCATTGGGCCGAGAAGAGACCGTTCTGACAAGGAGAGGTCAGTTCAGTGGCCACAAGCTCAGAAGAGGAAGAACAGGGATCGGGCCCGGTTGAGCCGACCAAGTCGGAGACGCCCAGCCCAACCACGTCGCAGTCACCTGAGCCCGCCCGGTCGGAGTCCTCGACTCAGCCTTTGCCAGGGCCGGACGGGAAGTCGCAAGGAGACCATCAGCTCGGCGAAATTGAGGATGAGGTGCAGCGCCAGCGCGAAGAGCTGGCCGCGCTGCACAAACAGCTCGACACTCGAGGACGCCGGCGGCAACGGATCACCTTGTTTCGGCAGATTGTGGCCGCGCTGCTCGCATTTCTGGCCGCCCTGGGTCTGACCTTTTCTGTGATCGGGCTTTGGGCAGGGAACACGACTTGAACATCGACCGTTGGGTGGCGACAGTGACGCCGCTGAGTCAGGACCCGGCCGTGCGGGCTGCGGTGGCGGCTTACGCCACCGAGCAGATCTTCACAACTCTGCACGTTGAGCAGCGGGTCAAGGATGCACTCCCACCCCGGGCGGCCTTCCTCGCCTCGCCGTTGACCGGTGCTGTACACGGTTACGTCCAGGATGCGGTGAACAAGGTGATCGCCAGCCCGCAGTTCGCCCAGCTCTGGCCGCAGATCAACCGGGTAGCCCATCAGCAGGCCATGGACATCCTGAACAACAACAGTGCCGTCGTACGAAACAGTGGCCAGACGGTGACGCTGAACCTGCTTCCCGTCGTCAACCAGGTTCTGAGCCGCCTTGAGCAGCAGGTCCCATCACTGTTCGGTAAGACCGTCAACCTTCCGACCCTCACGAACGGTCAGATTCCAGCCGGACTCAGGACGAAGATCGAGAGCGCCCTCGGAGTGACTCTGCCGGCCAACTTCGCAGCGATCCCCATCTATCAAGGAAACCAGCTCTCGCTGGCCCAGCAGGCTGTGGTCCAGGTCAAGCGAGGCCTGACCCTGCTTGTCATAAGCACACTGCTCGCGCTGGGGCTCGCAATATGGATCTCTACCAGGCGCCGTCGCACGACTCTTCAGTTCGGCATCTGGCTCATCATTGATGTCGTGGCGCTGACGAGCGTGCTTCGGGCCATCCGCACTCAGCTCATCGATCAGGTACCCGCCGGCGTCTATCGGGCTGGGGTCGATGCTGGTGTTCAGATCGTCTTCGTCACGCTGCGTGAGCGGGGGACCCAGCTGCTCGGGTTGGGCATCCTGATCGCCGTGGTGGCTTACCTGGTGGGTCCAGGGCGGGCGGCGGTTGCCTTGCAGAGCTGGGCGGTCCTCGTATGGCACTTCCTCAGCCAGAGGGCCAGCCGCTACAGTGCAGTGGCGGTCGCCGAAGGTCCTGACTTTGCGCGGGCACATCTGGATCCGTCGCGGATTGGCGGCCTGGTGGCGGCCGGTATTCTGCTGGTCTTCTTCACGTCGTGGGCCGGCCTCTTCTGGATTCTGGTGCTGCTGGGCCTGTACGAGCTGTTGGTCACAGCAGTTGCTGCGGCCGGCCACGGGCCGGCCGCAGGCGAGGCGAGCTCCCAGGCTTCTGACACGAGAACGACGAGCCGGTCGTCGGGGTTGACCGCATGATGGGCCACGAGCCAATGGAGGCAGCAGTTTGGTAGGCGCAGACGAGCAGGAGCACGTGCTCACTTATCCGCTGCACTGGTGGTGACCGTGCGGGATTGGCCGACAAGACATGGACCTTCGTAATCTTGTAGCGGGTCACGCCTGGGTGTTGACTGTTCGGACTGGACCGTCCTGGTCTGGACCCTGGCGGATGGCTCTTCCACAGTGGGCGTCTGGTGGGGTTGCGTCTTCGACCCCCGAAGGGCGGCCGTAGCGTGAAGCGTGAGACAGGCGATGAGAACCAGGCGAGCGGGGCAGGGATCGCCATACAGGCTGACCCGGTGGTGGAGAGATTCACCATTCCCCGGTCCCCCGAGCGTTACCTGCAGCGTCCACGCCTGCTCGAACACCTTGAGCTGGGTGCCGCCGGGCCGCTGACTTTGGTGAGCGCTCCGGCAGGCACTGGAAAGACGGCGCTGGTCTCGGCATGGGCCACGCG
>CABDZK010000101.1_pt1 | contig 18063 bp, 16 predicted proteins | sample 3132141 | NCBI WGS metagenome assembly CABDZK01 (sample SAMEA5534340, study PRJEB31848) | metagenome | biome: tundra; feature: field; material: soil | place: USA | collected 2013-05 | depth 0.45 m | reverse complement strand
TGACCCCGTGACGTCTACAATCCGCCCGGACCGACAGCAGGAGCGACCCAGCGGTCCTATGGGGTCGGTCTACCGGCTGCTGACCGTCGCACTGCTGGCTCTGGTCACCATCATCGCCTTCGAGGCCATGGCCATCTCGACCGCGATGCCCGCAGTGGCCAGGGACCTCGACGCCGTGCGGTCGTACGGGCTCCCGTCCTCCTTCATGCTCACCGCGATGCTGCTCGGCATCGTCCTGGCCGGAGTGTGGTCGGACCTGCGCGGACCGCTCCCCTCGCTGTTCGCCGGCCAGCTGCTGATGGCAGCTGGCTCGGCGATGGCGGGGCTGGCCCCGACGTTCACGGTGCTCCTGGCCGGACGGCTGGTGGCCGGCCTCGGCGCCGGGCTCATCGTGGTCGCGCTCTACGTCGTGATCGGCCGTGCCTATCCGGATGCCCTGCGTCCCAGGGTCTTCAGCTGGGTCTCGGCCGCCTGGGTGCTCCCCTCGGTGATCGGCCCGCCGGTGGCCGGATGGCTGACCTCAACCTGGTCCTGGCGCTGGGTCTTCCTGCTGGTGATTGCGCCCATCGCAGTGACTTTTGCCGTGGTGAGCACGCAACGCGACCGGATCACGGGAGGATCCACGGCCGAAGAGGGCTTACCACGCGACCACTTAACGACCCATCGGCCGGCGGACCAGTCCGGGCATCGCCGGCTCGCGCTGCTCGGTCTCGGCGTCGCAGTCTCGGCCGGTGCCATGCAGTGGGGCTCCACCCAGCTCGCGGCCACCCAGGCGCTTCCCGTCACGCTCACAGTGCTGGGACTCGCCGGTATCGCGGCAACCGCCCCACGGCTGGTCCCGGCCGGCACGCTGGTCATGTCCCGTGGGCTGCCGTCGGTCATGATGAGCCGCTTCCTGCTGACCGCCTCCTTCAACGGCGCCCTGACATTCATCCCGCTCATGCTCGTCAGCGAGCGGCACCTGCCCCTGACGACCGCTGGGGTCATGCTCACAGTTGGCGCATTAGGCTGGTCGTTGGGCTCCTTCGTCCAAGGCCACCGTGTCATGGCCAACCGCCGCTCCGAACTCGTGGTCACAGGTGGCGCGTGGCTGACCGTCGCCATCCTCCTGCTTGCCGCGATCGCACAGTTCGGTTGGCATTACTACCTGGTGGGGCTGGCCACTGCCCTAGCCGGCCTTGGCATGGGGCTGGCGATGTCATCGACCTCAGTGCTGTCACTGGACCTCTCAGCGGTCCGCGACCACGGCCGCACTTCGTCGTCGCTACAGGTATCCGATGTGCTCGGCAGCGTCATGGGGATCTCGGCGGCAGGCGCAGTGTTCGCCGCCATGCATAACCCCGATGGTTCGGACATCCACGTGTTCGAGCTCATCTGGCTGTCAATGGCGGCCTTGGCCGCCCTGGTGATGGTCAGCGGCCGGCGCATCCGAACGTGAGCCATCAACGGGGCAGCTCGCGCCAGCGGAAGGTCACCGGATCCCCGGACATACCCTTCAGTACCGCCCGCTCATCCTCACGCAGCCGGCGCGGGCTCGCCGTCTCAAAGTCGTAGGCGACCACGGTGGTCTCGGCCCTGGCATACAACGTCGTGCCCACCCCGGCCGGATCGCACACCTCATAGGCGAGGTTGAAGCTGGAACCCGAGATCTTGGTCGCCCACATGTCCACGCTGATCGGCGCGTGCCGGAAGTCCAGCGGTGCCAGGTACTCGATCTCATGACGGGCGACCACCACGCCTTCATTGAGCAGAGTGCGATCCTGACCGAACCACGCCTGGAAGCCCATCACCCGGGCGTCCTCGAGCAGGCGTAAGAACTGGACGTTGTTGACGTGCCCGTATGCGTCCATGTCGGACCATCGGAGCGGGACGTCGACACGGTAGGGGCGGGGGTTCATGGCGCCATCATCGCAGCCAGGCGGATATGGTCCTTTGGGTGACCACCCCTGAGAACGGCGCCTTGCTCGACCCCCTCGAGGACCTGCTCGACGCCCTGAACCTCGAGCCAGCCGTTTCGGCCCCCAGCACGGCCGGTGGGGCTGCCGACGATAGCCAGTCCGACTTCGGCGTGGCCGATACCGACGTCTTCATCGGGCGCAGCCAGCCGATGCCACATGGCCGCGTTTTCGGCGGTCAGGTCCTTGCACAGTCGATCATCGCCGCGGGCCGGACTGTCAATGACCTCGATGACGCAGCGGCGCGTCCACGCCGGATCCATTCGCTGCACGGCTACTTTCTTCGCCCCGGCGACTCCAACCACCCGATTCGCTTTACCGTGGAGCGGCTCCGGGACGGGCACTCGTTCTCGGCCCGACGGGTCCACGCGATCCAATACGGCAGGCCCATCCTTTCGATGATCACCTCTTTCCAGACCGACGCCGACGGGCTGGACCACCAGGACTCGGTGCCGGCCGCACCGGATCCCGAGATTCTGCCGACCCTGGCTGAGGTCTTCGCCGGGGTGGATGACCCGCAAGCCAACTTCTGGTCGAAGGACAAAGCAGTCGACCTGCGCCACGTCGAGGGAGCCATCTACATCCGCCCTGGGCGACAGCTCGCATCGCGGCAGAGCGTCTGGCTCAGGACGATGGGCCGGCTGCCTGACGACCCGCTGATCAACGCCGCGGTGCTGGCCTACTGCTCGGACTACTCACTGCTAGAGCCGGTACTTCGCTGCCACGGCCTGGCCTGGTCCGACAGCCGGCTGCGCGTGGCAAGTCTCGACCACGCGATGTGGTTCCACCGGCCCGGGCGTGCGGACGAATGGACGCTGTACACCCAGTCCTCGCCATCGGCGTCAAGCGGACGCGGGCTGGCCGCAGGACAGATGTTCACCGCCGATGGCATCTTGCTCGCCACTGTCGCGCAGGAGGGCATGATGCGCCTCAAGCAGTCGTGACGGGCGCCACAGCCAGCCGGACTTTCGCGCTAAGCGATCGCTTAGTAGGCTCGCGGCATGGTTGACGGACTCGACCTCGAGGCGCTGACGGGGTATCTCGCGCCGTTCAGCAATGCTCCGGGGGCCGCCGCCTCTGAATCCAGCTCAGCCTCCAACTCGAGCCCCGGGCAACCACTGCGCGCCGAGCTCATTCAGGGCGGCAAGTCCAACCTGACCTATCGCCTCACGGACGGCTCCCACGACTGGGTACTGCGCCGGCCGCCGCTCGGGCACATCCTGGCAACCGCTCACGATATGGCCCGCGAGTACCGCGTGATGTCAGCCCTGGCACCGACCCCCGTGCCTGTCCCGGCGATGGTGACCCTGTGCGAGGACCCAGGCGTGATCGGGGTTCCGTTCTATGTCATGGAGTATGTCGAGGGCTCGATCCTTCGGCGGACCAAGGACACCGACAAGCTCACGGACCGCCAGCGGACCGTGCTGGCACATCGGCTCATTGACACCTTGGCGGACCTGCACGAGATTGACCCGGCGGGTGTGGGGCTGGGTGGCTTCGGCCACCCCGACGGCTTCCTGGAGCGGCAGGTGCGACGCTGGACCCAGCAGCTGCAGCGGTCCCGGTCCCGCGACATACCAGGCTTTGACGACCTTGCAGCCGCCCTGGCAAGACGTGTCCCGGCCAGCCAGCGGGCCAGTGTGGTGCACGGTGACTATCGTCTCGACAACGTCCTGGTCGGGCCCGACCAGCAGATCATGGCCGTGCTCGACTGGGAGATGGCCACCCTCGGCGACCCCCTGTGCGATCTCGGTCTGCTGCCGGTCTATGCAGCTCCGGTGCCCGGCGTGGCCGGCATCGTCTCTGACGGGATGGGGCCCCACAACGGTTTCCCGTCAATCGAGTCCCTGATCGGCCGGTATGGCGAACGCTCAGGTCTGGATGTCAGTCACCTGTCCTGGTACACGGCTCTCGGCTACTACAAGCTCGCAGTCATCTGTGAGGGCATCCACTACCGCTACGGCACGGGTCAGACCGTGGGCGCCGGCTTCGACCAGATCGGGAACATCGTCGGGCCACTTGTCTCGGCCGGCCGGCGCGTCCTGACTGAGTCCCTCTGATATCCCACTGCTCAACAATCCTTGGAGGCATACGTGAGCACCAAAGGCCAGCGCATCGCGATCGTCACCGGCGCAGCCCGCGGCATCGGAGCGGCGACCGCCATCCGCCTGGCCCAGGACGGTAACGCCGTGGCCGTCCTTGACATGGACGAGGCCGCTTGCGCAAAGACCGTATCGGCAATCACGTCGGCAGGCGGCCGTGCCATCGCAGTGGCAGTGGACGTCAGCTCGCCCGACGGGGTCGATGCCGCCGTGGCACAGGTGGTGGCCGAGCTCGGCATCCCGACCATCTTGGTCAACAACGCCGGGATCATCCGCGACAACCTCATCTTCAAGATGCCCCTGGAGGACTGGGACGCAGTGATGAACGTCCACCTGCGTGGCGCCTTTCTGATGACCAAGGCCGTCCAGGTGTACATGACGGCCCAGAATTACGGCCGGATCGTCAACCTGTCCTCCACATCCGCGCAGGGCAACCGCGGTCAGGTCAACTACTCGGCCGCCAAGGCGGGCGTGCAGGGTTTCACCAAGACCTTGGCGATCGAGCTGGGCCCCTTCGGCGTGACGGCCAACGCGGTGGCCCCTGGCTTCATCGCCACAGCCATGACCAGGGCGACGGCCGAGCGGATGAACATCTCATTCGAGGACTTCCTGGCGGGTGCCGCGTCACAGATCCCGGTCGGCCGTGTCGGCCAGCCCGAGGACGTTGCCGCCACCATCTCCTTCCTGGCCAGCGAAGAGGCCGGGTACGTCTCGGGTCAGATCATTTACGTGGCTGGCGGTCCGAAGGACTGAGTTGGCGGCTGTCCTGCACTTGCCCAGTCGGGGTCCACTACGACGGAAGGGACTCGCCTGGCGTCGCGTCCCCCTCAGCCAGCGGTCAGGGCCGGCCGCACGACCGGCATGGGTGGCAGCGGCCTCGGGGACGGGACAGCACCAGGAACTGCCCGGTCTTGAGGGTGACCAGCCATGCGGCTGCGACGCCGCCGCCACACCGCCGATCCTGTGAGCGCTCTGTCGCGCGCCGTCACTGTCCACGCCACTAGGACCATCGCGCACTGGGCCGCGAACATCCGCCGCGTACGCCACATCAATCCCCCGACACCCCGGTGGCGACCTGGTTATCGAAGTGGCTCACATGGGGCCGGCCAGCGTGGAACCACCGTCCAGAACAACGGTCTGGCCGGTCATCCAGGACGAGTCACCGGAGAGCAGGAACGAGACGGCCCCCGAGATGTCATCAGGGACGCCAAGCCGCTTGAGCGGATACCTCTTGGCCACCTTTTCCTCGCGGCCCTCGTACAGAGCCTGGGCAAAGTCCGTCTTGACGATACCCGGAGCCACCGCGTTGACGCGCACGAGCGGGCCCAGTTGATAGCCCAACTCGGTGGTGAGGTGGATCAACGCCGCCTTGCTCACGGCGTACCAGCCCAGCAGTCCGGTGGCCCCGAGGCCAGCGATGGAGGCGACATTGACGATCGCTCCACCCGGTGCCTGCGGGGTGCCCAGACCCGCCAGTACGGCCTTCTGGGTCCAGCTGAAAGCGCTGAGAACGTTAACCTCCAGGATCTTGCGGGCGGAGTCCATCTCCATCTCCAGCATGGGTCCGTAGGAGGGGTTGATGCCGGCGTTGTTGACCAGGTAGTCGAGGCGCCCGAAGGCCTCTCGTGCGGCGGCAACCACCTCGCCCTGGTGTGCCTCGTCGTCGGCGCGGCCGGCGATGGCCAGCGCGTGAGCCGGGCCGCCGAGGGCTTCAACCGCCTCCGCGAGCGCTTCAGGCTTGCGTGCAGTGATGATGACGCGCGCACCGTCGGCGACCAGGCGTTTGGCGATCCCCAGACCGATCCCCCGGCTGGCACCGGTGACGATTGCGACCTTGTTCTCGTGGGTGATGCTCACGTGGCTGATGCTCCTTCTCTATTCAGATCTTGTTTGCTCGGATCTCAGTGCCTGTATTGCGGTTGCTCAGATGCGGTTCACAAGCCGAGGTCACGACCGATGATCTCCTTCATGATCTCGTTCGAGCCGGCCCAGATCTTGGTCACCCGGGCATCGCGCCACGCCCGCGCAACGCGGTACTCGTTCATGAACCCGTAGCCGCCATAGAGCTGAACGCAGGCATCTAGGACCTCGTTCTGGACCTCGGCCGACCACCACTTGGCCTTGGCTGCGTCCACCGCGCTGAGCTTGCGCTCGGCGTGGGCCTGCACGCAGTCGTCGACGTATGCCTGGGTGACCTCAAGTTTGGTCACCAGCTCGGCCATCAAGAACTTGTTGTGTTGGAAGGAGCCGATCGGCTGACCAAAAGCCTTGCGCTCCTTGGCATACGCGATCGTCTCGAGCAGGATCTGCTGGCCATGAGCAGTGTTGGACACGGCACCGCCGATCCGCTCCTGAGGAAGGCGCTCCATCATCGCAATGAAGCCGCCGTCGACCTCACCGATGAGGTTGGCGCCGGGAACGCGCACGTCGGTGAAGAACAGCTCGGCGGTGTCGGACTCAGTCTGGCCCACCTTGTCGAGCTTGCGGCCCCGTTCGAAACCGGCCATGCCCGTTGCGACACCAAACAGCGAGATGCCCCTGGCGCCCTTCTCGGGCGAGGTCCTAGCCGCCACAACAACAAGGTCGGCCTGGTAGCCGTTGGTGATGAAGGTCTTGGAACCATTGAGAATCCAGTCATCACCGTCACGAACGGCGGTGCTCTTCAGCGCCGCGAGATCGGAGCCGCCGCTTGGCTCCGTCATCGCGATGGCGGTGATGATGTCGCCGGAGCAGAAGCCGGGGAGCCAGCGCTCCTTCTGTTCCTGGGTGCCCAGGTCCACCAGATAGGGAGCCACGCAGTCGGTGTGGATGCCGAAGCACGAGGACGCCGCGGCGTTGAACTTGGACAGCTCCTCGCCCAGGACCGCGTTGAACCTGAAGTCGCCCGCCTCCGAACCGCCATAGGCTTCGGGGACCTCCAGCCCGAGCAGACCCTGCTTGCCCGCCTCGCGCCAGACCTCGCGACCGATGACCCGGGCCTCGATGAACTGTTCGGCGCGGGGCATCAGGCTTCGTTCGACGAACGCACGAGCCGTCAGGCGAAACGCCTCGTGGTCAGCGCCATACAGGTTGCGTGGCATGTCATCCTTCCAGTGGCTAAGCGCTTGCTTAGTCTCGATCAGGTAGGGCATGCTGTCAACATGCCCGCCTCGACCCAGGCCACCCGCCGTCGAGCATCCGGAGACTCGACCCGACGCCTAATGGACGCCGCCGTCGATGCCTTTGCTGACAAGGGTTTTCACGCCACGAGCACACGGGACATCGCCGCCCGGGCCATGATGAGCCCGGCCGGCGTCTACGTCCATTTCGCCAGCAAGCAGGATCTGCTCTTCCAGCTCTGTCTGCGCGGACACGTGCTTGCCCTGGATGTCGTGACCACCGCCCGCGACAGCGCCGAGACTCCCACGGCCCAGCTGACGGCCATCGTCTCGGCCTTCGCGCGCTGGCACGCCGAGCAGTTTCGTACGGCGCGGATCGTGCAGTACGAGTTCCACCACCTGACCCTTGAGCACCGCGAAGAGGTCTTGACCTTGCGCAAGCAGATCGACACCGTTGTCAGGGACGTCCTTCAGGCTGGTGTTGCCGGTGGCGACTTCGATGTGCAGGACTTAGCCATGACTACCCTGGCCCTGCAGTCGCTGAGCATCGACGTGGCGCGATGGTACAAACCGGGCATCCGGCGCACCCCCGAATCCATCGGCGCGGCATACGGCGATCTCGCCTTGCGGTTGGTGAGGGCCTGAACCTCAGCTGCGAGTCAGTTTGCGGTAGGTCACCCGGTGCGGACGTGCCGCGTCGGGGCCGAGACGCTCGACCTTGTTCGCCTCATAGGCCTGGAAGTTGCCCTCGAACCAGTACCACTTGCCAGGGTTCTCGTCGTCGCCCTCGTAGGCGAGGATGTGCGTCACCACGCGGTCCAGGAACCACCGGTCGTGACTGATCACGACTGCGCAACCGGGGAACTCCAGGAGCGCGTTCTCGAGGGAACCCAGGGTCTCGACGTCGAGGTCGTTGGTGGGCTCGTCGAGCAGCAGCAGGTTGCCTCCGACCTTGAGGGTCAGCGCCAGGTTGAGACGGTTGCGTTCACCACCGGAGAGCACGCCAGTCATCTTCTGCTGGTCCGGGCCCTTGAAGCCGAACTGCGACACGTAGGCGCGCGAGGGGATCTCGACGTGGCCGACCTGGATGTAGTCCAGCCCGTCTGACACCGTCTCCCAGAGGTTCTTGGTCGGGTCCAGGCCAGAACGATCCTGATCGACGTAGGAGATCTTGACCGTCTCGCCGATCTTGACGTTGCCCTCATCCGGTGTCTCGAGGCCGACGATGGTCTTGAAGAGCGTGGTCTTGCCGACACCGTTGGCGCCGATGACACCCACGATGCCGTTGCGCGGCAGCGTGAACGAAAGATCGTCGATCAGCACCCGCCCGTCGTAGCCCTTCTTGAGGTTGTTGACCTCGATCACCGTGCTGCCCAGACGCGGGCCCGGCGGGATCTGGATCTCCTCGAAGTCGAGCTTGCGTGTGCGGTCGGCCTCGGCGGCCATCTCCTCGTATCGGGAAAGTCGGGCCTTGGACTTGATCTGCCGCGCCTTGGCGTTGGATCGGACCCACTCGAGCTCGGAGACCAGGCGCTTGGCAAGCTTGGCATCCTTCTTGCCCTGGACCGTGAGGCGTTCACTCTTCTTCTGCAGATAGGTCGAGTAGTTGCCCTCGTAGGGGTAGAGGCGACCACGGTCGATCTCGGCGATCCACTGGGCGACGTTGTCGAGGAAGTACCGGTCGTGGGTCACGGCCAGGACGGCGCCGTGGTATGAGGCTAGGTGCTGCTCCAGCCAGAGCACGCTCTCGGCATCGAGGTGGTTGGTGGGCTCGTCGAGCAGCAGCAGGTCGGGCTTCTGCAAGAGCAGCTTGCAAAGCGCCACACGACGGCGTTCACCACCGGAGAGCACCGTGACGTCGGCGTCCGGCGGCGGGCAGCGCAGGGCATCCATAGCCTGTTCAAGCTGGGAGTCGAGATCCCACGCGTCGGCCGCGTCGATCTTCTCCTGGAGCTGGCCCATCTCCTCCATCAAGGTCTCGAAGTCGGCGTCCGGCTCGGCCATCTCGATCGAGATGGCGTTGAACCGGTCAACATCGGCCTTGATCTGGCCCAAACCCTCCTCAACATTGCCGAGCACGGTCTTGTCCTCGTTAAGCGCCGGTTCCTGCATCAGGATGCCCACGGAGTAGCCGGGCGAAAGCCTCGCCTCGCCGTTGGACGGCTGGTCAAGACCGGCCATGATCTTCAGGATCGTCGACTTGCCTGCTCCGTTGGGACCGACCACGCCGATCTTGGCGCCGGGATAGAACGACATCGTGACGTCGTCGAGGATGACCTTGTCGCCGTGAGCTTTGCGCGCTTTGGTCATGGTGTAAATGAACTCAGCCATGGAGGTCAGGCTATCCGCCCCAGGCGGCTGGCTCCTAACTCGCACTCTGAGGCCAGATGCAAAAGACCTCCGTGCGTGATGACGGCACTGCCCAGAAGGCCAGGAGGTCTTCACCCTGGCTCAACGCATTGCAAACCTCTTGACATCCTCCCGGTCGTGAACGGCCGGGATTCCTCAGGCAGCGGTTAGGCGGCCTTCGGGGTTGACGCAGCGCGGGTTTGCGCCCGTGGCTGACGCGTCCGTTCACGGTCTGACCGAAGCCATACCTCGCTGTGGAGGTGTTTGATTTCGCCGAGCCGCAGGATGTTGCGGGCAGCGTTTCGTATCGGCGTGAGCTTGGTGGCCACATTCAACGCATTGGAAAACCGCTTGGCTCTGACGGTTACCTGCTGCGATGTGACCACAAGCGTTGCAGCGCCGGGACCCTGGTGCGGGTTGACCCGCACCAGGGTGGTGCGGGAGTCCTCGGGGGTAACGGCCGCCTTGTAGGCGACCATCTTGGCGACCTGGCCCCAGCAGGAGCTGAGGATGTGGCTTTGTTCAACCCGTCTTTGGCGCGGGCTCCGTTAGGCAGGAACACGCCCGGCCGGTCGGGGTCTGGTTTCGGTTTGGGCTTGCGAACCAGTTCGTGGTCCGCAGGTCTGCGAAGCAGATCAAGTCGAGTTCTTGGACGAGCCAGTTGGCGGTCGTCTAGGCCCAATTCATGCGCCGGATTCCCAACCTGGCATGTAGTTTCGCCAGGGAAAGCCGCGTCCGGTTCCGCCGCTTGCTGCCCTTGTCCTGTCGGGACATTCGTCTCGACAGGGCAAGAAACCGTGCCTGCTCACCACCGGAGAGTGTCGGGGCGTGATCCATCTTCCCTTGGGAGGTGGCGATGCCGTTCTTCACACCCCGGTCCACCCCGGTACTGACGCCGGGCGCGGTCCGGGCGAACACTGGCGGTAACAGGTCAGGGCGATGTACCGGTTCCCGGCCGCGTCCATGCCGACCCTGCCGCTGCTTGCCTCCGCAACCTCGGCCCAGGGCCGGGTCAACCGGAACCGGACATCCCCCAGCTTGGGGACCCGCACGATCGGCTGTGCTGTTCGGTGTGGAACCCTGCCATTTCCGGTAGAAGTTCGCCTGCTCCAACGCGAGGTTCCACACAAACCGGGTATGAGAACAATGCATGACCAGCACGTCCCTCTGTCCCGATGTCGGATACAAACGCTGCCGAATACTCACAGCACGCAACGTACCCGCCAGCACCGATACAACCCATGACCACAGGCTGGGACGGTTACCAGCCAACACAGGCCAGCGGCCTTCCCGGCTAAGGGAGCGGGCTTGGGCCACCAGAGGCGTCGCTCAACCGGTCACCGACATCGAAGCCAGATCCGCCTAGCGGCTGCCGGCGGCCACCGTCTCCTGCACGTCGGAGTCTGCGTCCTCCAGCTCGACATCGACCATCGCCTCGTTGCGGTCCAGCTGGTCTGCGGCTTCCTGGACCTCGGGATCAGCCATCCGGTCGTTCTGGTTGAGCTGAGGCTTCGGCACTTTGCTGAACGTCGTCACCCCCCACGTCAGGTCGTGGCCGACGTTGTAGGCGTCAATCTCAACTGTGGTGCCACTCCTGTCACCGTTGACCCACTGGTTGATCCTCATCCGCCCGTAAACGATCACCGGCTCGCCCTTCTTCAGCGAGTTCGACAGGTTAACCCCCAGCGCGCGAAACGCTGTCACGTTCACGAAGTTGGTCCCGGCATCGATGTACTCGCCGGTCTTGAAATCCACCCTGCGTACGTTCGACGCCACCCGGAACGTTACGAAGGGCACGTTCGCCCTGGTTGCACGCACCACCGGGTCGCCGACCACATTGCCGCTGACCGTCACATAGGTCTCGTTCATCGTCATCACCTCATCGCTTCCATCGTTGCCTCGCCGCAACCGGCGAGGAACCCCACGATGGCTACGCCGCAGGTCTTATGCCGGCACTCGCGACGAGCCTGTGGACCGAGGGAAAAGAGCTTGGGCAGTTGTGGACAGCCCGACAACTGCGACGGGCCAGGGAAGTTAGAGGGAAGTTAGAACGTGGATATCGGACCCCAAAAAGCCGGTCTGCTCCACCAAACTGCACCGAGAACCTCGCCGTCTCAACTTGCGCTTGACAATCAAGTCTCAGGGCAGAATTCCTCCGGCAGGACCGCCTCCGGATTGAGATCAAGGCGCTGCGCGCGATCGCGGTGACGCTCGTGCGTGTCCATCGGCTCACGGGTGACTACGTCGGTATCGACATCTTCTTCATGATCTCGGGTTTCCTGATCACGGCTCATCGCATGCGCGAGGTGGTCGTGGGTGTCCTGGGTGCTGCCAAGAAACACAGGCCCCCGTCGTCCCTTGTTCTGAACCGTCCTGCTGGAACAGGTTGGGCTCAGGCAGACTGACGGGCAACCTCGAGGTGCTCCCGCGTCATCCGGTGCCGGTCGAGAACCTCCTGAACTGGCGCAACAAGCCGATCTCGCGCCACCTGCCCCACCGAGTCATGCAGACGGGCAGCTACCAGCAGCCTGCGTCGCCTGGCGCCGACCCGGCCGATGGTCCCCGTCATCAAAGACGCCAGGAAGCCGAGGAGCAGGCCCCCGACAAACAACATGGACGGCCACGGCAGGAAGCCGAGACCCGGAGTCTTGACTGCCGACAACCGCAGCCAATCAAGGACTGTCAGGACTATGAGCCAGCTCAGGCCGATGGCAGCGGTCATCGCAAGGATCCACTGCACGAACCCGAAAGCAGTCCACCAGAAGGGATCTCGTGCGCGCAAAGAGGTGCCGACCACTGCCTGGTCCAAGGCATCACCGAGGTCAGCACCCGGTGGCATGGCAGCATCGGTGACCGCATCGGTCCATGCCTGCGGCAGCTCGCGGCCGGCCCGGTCCCCAAGATCCCGGGTGGCAAGCGCAACGGCCGCACGGGCAGCCGGGGTGGCCGGCGGAAGCGACGACCGGCCGAGCACTGAGCGAACATCAGACTGCGAGATGACGCGGGGGCGATCTGAGACGTCCTTGTTCAAACCGAGCAGTTTGAGCGGCGCCGGGCGCAGAGCTCTGGTCCAGCGAGTGACTGGCCACCCCGTGCAGACGGCGGTCTCGCGCCGGAAGTCCCGCTCGACGGCGTCCAGAATGACCGGTATGCCGGCCGAGCGCGAAAGCGCATCGACCAGAGCGCTGTCAGCGGAGTCACCGAGGCTGGGCTCGGTGTTGGCCACGCTGGAGCGCAAGACCGTTGCTGCAGAACGCAGGTCTGAGTCGAGACGCTGAACGGCCGCACTGTGCCCTGCAACGACCTGACTGATCCGATCGCGCAGATCGTCGACCCCGCTGTAGTCCTTGGCGGACGTGGCGATCACCTCGGCGCCGACGATGCCTTCTTCGCCGAGCAGCCGAAGCAGATCGCCACGGCAGGCCACGAGCGCCTCTGGAGTCAGGCGGTCGGACTGGTTCAGGACCGTAAGGGTGACCGCGTCGTGTGCCGACAGCTTAACGATGTACTCGTCGTGCAGGCGTGCGTCGGCATACTTCTGGGGGTCGGTGACCCAGATGAAGACGTCGACCAGGTCAAGGACTCGGTCAGCCTCGACGCGATGCGCAGTAGTTTGGGAGTCGAAGTCCGGCAGATCCAGCAGAACCAGCCCGTCAAGCTCGAGTTCGTCCTCCACCATGTGACGTGTCCCGATCATGAGCCAGTCGAGAAGAGCCGACGGTAGCCCGCTCCCCCAGACCGCGGCGCTTGGCTTTGATGTAGTCGGCCTTCGGACCCCGACCTGGGCGACATCGGCTCCCGACAGGACGTTGAACAAGCTTGACTTGCCGCTGCCGGTGGCACCGGCAAAGGCGACCACTGTGCGCCCGCCGGCTATCGAGGTGCGCACAGCGGTCTTGGCGATGACGGCCTCTGCCCGGTCAACCCCATCAAGAGGCAGGCAACCTGCGCCGGACTCCAGAGCAGACGTCAACGCAGCGGCCCTGGCCTTAACCGACCCGGACGTGACACCAGTGACACCGTTGACAACATCCACTGACGGATCTGTTCTCGAAGCCGCTCGAGACCCCAGAAGCTTCGGGCTCATCGCATTGCTACAGAACTCATCGCGCGGCCTCGACATCAGCCGATGCAGCTTTGATCCGGTCAGCCTGCCCTGCGCTGACCTGCAGGGCGGAAACGGCCGCGTGCAGGCGCGCCTGCTCGCCGGAATACAGCTCGAGCGCCCTGATCATCAGCTGGCCCCGAGCCCGGGTGGCAAGCCTGCGAACGGCCTGGTCACCGAAAATGGCCTCCAGGATGCGCTGGGCCAGGACTGCCGATCCGCCTGGGGTGCCCACCTCGCCGCCGGAGAGCCCGCCAGTCTGACTGAACACCAGGAGGATGAGGATGACGCCAACGCCGTTGGCGCCAAAGGAGAGCACCCTCGCTGTGGTGCGTCGGTCGTTGGACTCGGCGCGGACCATGTCGAGAACCTCCCGCTGCCAGTCTCGGACCAGTCGATTGACGTTGCCTGCAGTCTCTGGTGCAGGTTCGCCCAGCTCGGGGTGCGCCGCCACGAGCGCCTGTCCACCGGGCAGTTGGCGCCACCGGCGCAGAACGGTCGCCAAAGCCCCTCGCGACTGGGCGGTCAAGAGCTCGGCAACCCCCGATTGCAGCGCCTCCCCCAGCTCTGAGGTGGGCGGCGAGTTGCCCTTGATGGCCGCAGCAATGCGATCGCGCAGACGCGAGATCCCTGCCTCCACCTGACGAAGGAACTGCCCGGTGCCGACGAACTCGTGCCAGCGGGCGAGGACTTCCCCGCGCAGCAGGGTCCCGTCCGTCATCGAATGCTCCACCGACTGCATCGCATGGTCATAGGCGGCATTCACCTCGTGCTGCAGTGCAGCCGTGGCATCTTCCTGCTCAGCGGAGGCAGCCGACAGGGTGAGCGCGATGTCAGGTATTGATTTCAACGCACCGGTGAGGGTCCGGCGAACCACGATCGAACGCGCCTTGGCATCACGGGCAAGCGCCGAGAGCCACGATCGAAGCCGCGCGACCTCACGCTCTGAGAGCAGACCATCGGCGGTCACGGTGGTTTCCGCGATGGTGAAGATCGGCGCGCTGGCCAGCCCACGCGCACGCAGCATGGACGCCAGGTGGGTGCGGATCTCCTCCATGGCCTCGAGCGGCACCCGGTCCAGGACGATCGCCACCGACGTGCCGTGCTCGAAGGCTCGACGAAGGAAGTCCCAGGGCACGGCATCGGCATAGCGCGCCGCGGTAGTGACGAAGAGCCAGAGGTCAGCGGCCAGGAACAGCTGGCCGGCCAGATCTCGGTTGGCATGAACCACCGAATCGATGTCAGGGGCGTCGAGCAGGGCCAAACCGGCCGGCAGGGTCTGTGATGAGATGAGCCGCACCGCATTGTGGTCGTCGTCAGCCGCGCCATCAGCACGGTCACCCTGCGTGATCCGGGCCAGGTCTGGCAGGATCCGGCTCCCGTTGAACCAGGGCGTGTCCCGGGGGTGGTGCACCAGAACTGGCAGCCGCGTGGTGGGGCGGATCACGCCGTGCTGGCTGACAACAGAACCGACAAGTGAGTTGACCAGGGTGGACTTGCCAGCGCCGGTCGACCCGCCAACCACGGTGAGCAGTGGTGCATCCAGCGAGCTCAGACGCGGGATGACGTAGTCGTCGAGCTGTTTGATCAGAGCCGATTGCGACGAGCGGGCCGCCGAGACACCGGATAGGTCAAGGGGGAAAACGGCAGCACCCACCTCACGCCGGAGCTGCTCCACAGCACTCAGCAACCCCTTGCCATCAAAACCGACCATCACAAGCCGCAGCCTGCCCTTCCTTAAATGCCCGCAGCTCAACCTCCAACGCGGGCTAACAAACGTGGACTTGTCCGGCGTGGCCGATGTGATAACAATACCCAACCCACGCGCGCATGCCGCGTGCTCCCCTACAATTCACGCGTTACCCCGCGTCAGCAGCGGGTACGTGCCCCCGTAGCTCAGCTGGATAGAGCAAGAGCCTTCTAATCTCTAGGTCGCAGGTTCGAGTCCTGCCGGGGGCGCACAGTATGGCCGCAGGCTGGTGCTGCCGCACTCTAAGGTGGTGACGTGGCACAGAACATCAACCGACGCGCGACCAATGACCGGATCGTCTGGATTGACTGCGAGATGACCGGACTCAACCTGACCACCGATGCCCTGATCGAGGTGGCAGCGCTGGTGACGGACTACGAGCTGAACCAGCTCGGCGACGGCATCGACCTGGTCATCAAACCTCCAGCCGAAGCGCTGGCGCAGATGGACGACTTCGTGCGCGACATGCACACCTCCAGCGGTCTGCTAGACGAGTTGGCCACCGGCACAACGATGACAGAGGCCGAGGCGCAGCTCCTGGCCTATATCCGCGAGTGGGCACCGGAGGCCTCAAAGGCACCGCTGGGCGGCAACACAGTCGGAACTGACCGCGGGTTCCTACTACGCGATATGCCCGAACTCGAGGCCCACCTGCACTACCGGATCATCGACGTCTCCTCGATCAAAGAGCTGGCCCTGCGGTGGTTCCCGCGGGCCTTCTTCGCCTCCCCGAAGAAGGAGGGCGGCCACCGCGCACTGGCTGACATCCGCGAGAGCATCGCCGAGCTGCGCTACTACCGGGAAGCGATCTTCGTGGCGCCGCCGGGTCCGGACTCCGAGACCGCAAAGGCGATCGCGGCCCGTTACAAGGTCGAGCCGACCATCTCATGATCCACCGCCACGCGGTACGCCGTCAGCAGATGCACACTGAGGGCATGCGAGTCCCCCCGATGGTCCGAACTGACCGCGAAAGCGGGTAGCATAAGCGCCGCTGAGAGCGCGGTCGCCATCATGGTGGTCGCTTGGCGTGGTGGGTGTAGCTCAGCTGGTAGAGCGCCGCCTTGTGGTGGCGGATGTCGCGGGTTCAAGTCCCGTCACTCACCCCAAGTGAACGAACCCCTGACCTGCGGAAGCGCAGGCCAGGGGCTCGTTCTTTTCCCACTTTGCCCCCTCGCTCGAGCCAGTGCGGGCGCAGTCTCAGGGTTCGCAGCGAGGTCTGAACCAATGCGTGGCACACGAGTATCGCGAGGTCCCGTCACTCACCCCCAGGTGAACGGCGATCTGACGCCCGAGAGCGTCCACGGCCCAGCGAGCAGGGAAGATCCCGAACATGATCTTGATCAGTCAGCGACCGACCACGTGGCTGACCGTGCGGTACCTGGATACTCGGAGGGGGAGTCTGGGGACTGCGTCTGACCGAGGGCGGAGAGCAATCTTCAGCGAAGCCAAGTTGCTCGTCGGCCTCGCAGGCCCTAACGCGACGACGCACCCGTTGCCGCGATCATGGGCAGGATCGGACCGCGAGCCCCAAGGCGGCCGGGCCGGGCTGCCCAGAGGCGTCGCTGAGATCAGGGTGGTCTCCGGTCCCGGAGCGGGCCGGGTGCGCCGGATCGGCCTGGGTGAGACCGTCATCGGCTGTGGCGCACCAGCACTGTCACTGCCCGACTGAGGCCGGTGATCCCCGGGCGGAGCCCCGAGCAGTGGGGAACATGGGATCGCGTTGACTCCCTGGGATCCTGCCCGTTCGGGGCTTGAACGGGACAAAGGTGGAGGAAATCACCGTGAAGCACCCTTTTGCAGTGTCGGTGTGCGTGGCTGGGCTGGTCGTGAGCCTGACCGGGTGCGGTAGTGGTGCCAAAGCCGGGCTGCCGGTGTACACCGGCGGTTCGAGCCCGTCGACGACCGCGACCGGTCGCCCGGCAACCACGCCAGCCACGGCCATCACCGATGGGCCCCTCGCCCTGGTCGCGCACTCGACCAACACCTACGGCGGCCTGAAGGTTGACGTGAACCTGCCGACCGACATTCCGAGCGTGTCCCGCCCCAGCATGCGGTTGTTCTCGGAGTTCCTCCAGTCAGATGCGCGAACGACTGCACAGAACAAGCTCGACCCCGCCATGTCCGCCCTGGCCTCTGCTGGCGTGGTGAAGGACACCCAATCCACCATCGGGGCAGGGCCGGTTAAGGGGATTGGGTCAGTGATCTACACGGTCAGCACGGTCCAGACAACTACCTCGGGCTTCGCCGTTATCAAGGGCTGCCTTGACCAGTCAAGAATCGTCTCGGTTCGTAAGGACGGTTCTCACTACGTTGACGCCAACGCACGGAACGACCCCACCCTGAAGATGTCAGCGGATATCAGTCCCGGGTTGAGAGGCCTGCGGGTGACCGCCTACACCTTCGCCGCTGGACCGTGCTGATGGAAACCAGAGTTCGGCGTGTGATGGCCTTTGCCGCGATGTTGACGACAAGCGTGATCATGCTTATGTCGGGTGCTACCAGCGCCAGCGCCTATACAAGAAGTGGGTTATCCATTTCACTGCCACGTGCTGCATGGCTCATTCGAGGCTCTGCGTCGCGCGCCATGGCCGGTCTTCGGGTGGTTGGGCGAGGCTGCCGGGGCGGGAGCGTGGCCCCTTCACGCCGGGCGGTTTAATCGCCTTCGGCTGCGGGTTGGCCACGAGTTGTCGGTAGGTCAGCGGTT
>CABDZK010000095.1_pt1 | contig 18531 bp, 18 predicted proteins | sample 3132141 | NCBI WGS metagenome assembly CABDZK01 (sample SAMEA5534340, study PRJEB31848) | metagenome | biome: tundra; feature: field; material: soil | place: USA | collected 2013-05 | depth 0.45 m | reverse complement strand
TCGGGACGCAGCTTGACGTTGCCCGGCTTGTACGCGCCGTGCACGTTGCCGAAGGTCAGCGCGGTCATGTACCGGCCGAACTCGCCCAGACCCAGCGCCGCCACGGTTGCGAGCGCATCCTCGGGGGTGGAGTAGAGCTTCTCGTCGATCGCACCCGTGACGCCGTCCTCTTCGCCACCGACGGCGCCGACCTCGATCTCGAGGATGATGTGCGCGGCCTTGCACAGGTCGAGCAGCTCGCGGGCGATCGTAAGATTCTCGGGCACCGGAATCACGGAGCCGTCCCACATGTGCGACTGGAACCACGGCAGGCCGCCGGCCTTGACCCGCTCAGCGGAAGCGGCGATCAGCGGACGAACAAAACCGTCCAGCTTGCCCTTGGGGCAGTGGTCGGTGTGCAGGGCGATGTTGACGTCGAAGTTCTTGGCGACCTCGTTGGCGTACGCGGCCAGCGCGATGGAACCAGAGACCATGTTCTTGATCGTCGACCCGGAGAGGTAGTCGGCCCCACCGGTCGAGACCTGGACGATGCCATCGCTGCCCGCCTCGGCGAACCCGCGAATAGCGGCGTTCAGCGTCTGCGAGGAGGTGACATTGATCGCCGGGTAGGCAAAAGAGCCTGCCTTCGCGCGGTCCAGCATGTCGGCGTAGACCTCAGGGGTAGCGATGGGCATTGGTGACTCCTCAGACTCGAAATCGGTGGTCAGCCGCTCAGGATGCGGCGCTGATTGCAGTCAAGCGGCGCTGCTTGCCAACATTCATCCTTGCACGTTCGGCCTGCGGCCTTCGACCCCCCCGTCCCACCGGGCTAAGGGCCCCTGATCAAGAACAGCCGGCGTTCAGATCGGTCAGGAACCGATGCGCTGGTCGAAGACGTGGCGACGCACCCACGCGTGCATGGCGATCGCGCCGGCTGCACCCGCATTGATCGACCTGGTGGACCCGAACTGGGCGATGTCAAGGATCGCTACCGACGCCTCCCGCGCCTGCGGCGAGAGCCCGGGACCCTCCTGGCCGAAGAGCAGAATGCAGTGCCTGGGCAGGTCAAAGGTCTCGATGGGCTGCGAACCGGGCAGATTGTCGATACCGATGACCGGGATGCCGGGCGCGCCCCCTTCGCCGGGCGCGACAGCGGCCCAGTCGATCAGGTCTTCGACGCTGGCGTGGTGATACTCGTGCTGGTAGCGATCGGTCACCATGGCGCCCCGACGGTTCCACCGGCGCTTCCCGACGATGTGAAAGGCCTTCGCGTTGAAGGCGTTTGCCGTGCGGATCACTGACCCGATGTTGAAGTCGTGGCCCCAGTTCTCGACCGCGACATGGAAGTCGTGCCGCTGGGCGTCAAGGTCACGAACGATAGCCTCATGTCGCCAGTAGCGATACTTGTCCATGACGTTGCGGCGGTCGCCGCCGGTGAGCAACGACTCGTCGTACCGTGACAGCTCGGGTTCAGCCGGCCACGGACCGACCCAGGGTCCAACTCCCACCTCGATCAACGCTGCGCTCCTAACGGTTGCAACCAAGTATGAGGTCGACTAGGTGACAGCTGATGTGACGGATACCCTCTGACGTGTGATGCACACTCTGGGACCGGACTGGCTCAATGCCGAACAGCTACTCAGGCAGCTGGGGCCTCAGGCCTTTGCGGTCAGTCTGGCGGTCATCTTCGCCGAGTGCGGCCTGTTCACCTTCTTCATGCCGGGCGACTCGTTGCTGTTCACGATCGGCCTGGCGATCCAAAACCCGCAACAACTGATCAACCTGCACATCAACATCGTCGTCGCCTGCCTGGCACTGACCGCCGCTGCCTTCCTGGGCAACGTTGTGGGCTACGAGATCGGGCGAGCGATCGGCACCCCGCTCTACAGCAGGGGAGGACGGCTGCTCAAGCCTGAGCACTTCGACAAGGCCCATGCCTTCTTCGAGAAGCACGGCAGCAAGGCGATCGTGCTGGCCCGCTTCGTGCCGGTGGTTCGTACGTTCATCACAGCCGTGGCCGGCGTCAGCAAGATGGACCGCCGCCGCTTCTTCACCTACAGCTTCATCGGCGCTGTTCTGTGGGCCTTCATCGTGACACTCATGGGGTTCTTCCTCGGGCAGGTCGCGCTCGTGCGCAACCACATCGAGGTCATGCTCATCCTGATCGTGGCGCTCTCACTGGTTCCCGTCGGTGTGGAGTACCTGCGTCACCGCAGCCAGAACAAGGTCAGCGTCTAGGGCGACCTGCTCAGGCCAGACCCAGCTCCTGCAGGCTATATGCCGTGACGTAGGTCAGGCCCTGCGCCTCCAGCTTCTCCCTCGCCCCCGTCGCACGGTCGGCGATCGTCGCCACGGCGACCACCTCTGCGCCCTCCTGGCGGACCGCGGCCACGGCATCCATCGGCGAGGCTCCGGTGGTGGTCGTGTCCTCGACGATGAGCACCCGGCGCCCCGTGATCGACGGCCCCTCAATGCGCTGCTGGAGGCCGTGAGCCTTGCCGGACTTTCGCACGACGAAGGCATCCAGCCGCCGGCCGGCCGCGGCCGAGGCGTGCAGCATGGCCGTCGCCACCGGGTCTGCCCCGAGGGTGAGCCCGCCCACGGCCTCGAAGTCGAGGTCCTTGGTCAGCTCGTTCATCACCTGACCGACCAAGGGTGCAGCCTCGCCATCCAGGGTGATCCGTCGCAGGTCGACGTAGTAGTCCGCCTGCCGACCGGAAGACAGGGTGACCCGGCCGTGCACGATGGCCTTGGCCTTGATCAGCTCGAGCAAACGCTCGCGTGGCGACATGTTCTACCTCTTCAGTCGACGCAGGGAGTTGGCGCGGCCGGAGACAACGCGCAGGAGGCCGTGCGGAACGACCTGGGCGATGCCGGCGATCACCTTGTACTGCACTCCAGGGACGGAGATAACCTTGCCGGCCCTGACGTCATCAAGGCAGTCACGGACCAGCGAGTCGGCGTCCAGCCACATCGCCTTGGGCAGCCTGGACACATCGATGTCCGCGCGCTCGTGAAACTCGGTGTGAGTGAACCCGGGGCAGAGCGCGGTCGCGGACACGCCGGACCCGGACAGCTCGTGTGCCAGCGCCTCGGTGAAGACGGTGACCCAGGCCTTCGCCGCTGAGTACGTGCCCATCGGCAGGAAACCGGCCACCGAGGACACATTGATGATGTGGCCGCGTCCTCGTTCCTTCATCGACAGCGCGCCCTCGCGCGACAGCACCAGAACCGCGCGGCACAAGACATCCAGCATGGTTTCCTCGTCGGCGAGGTCACCCTTCAGGAGACTCTTGCTCATCCCGAAGCCCGCGCTGTTGACCAGCAGGTCGATGGGGCGCTCGCGATCGGCAACGCGTTCGGCGACGCGCCGCAGCTGAGCCCGTTTCGACAGGTCTGCGGCCAGGATCTCGACGTTGATCGAGTGCCGGGCGCGCAGCTCGTCCGAGACGTTCTCCAGCCTGGCCCGGTGGCGCGCCACAATGACCAGGTTGTTGCCTCGCTCGGCCAGCTCGCGACAGAATGCGTGTCCGATTCCAGAGGTCGCCCCCGTGACCAGTGCGGTTCTCATGACCGGCACTCTATGCCGCGCTGCTCAGTTCCCTCTCCTAAGATCATGAACGTGCGCATTGCAACCTGGAACGTCAACTCCATCCGCTCCCGGGTCGACCGGGTCGAGACGTGGCTTGAACGCAGCGACTGCGACGTCCTGGCGATCCAGGAGACCAAGGCCAACGAGTCGCAGTTCCCGATGTTGAGGCTGAACGCCCTCGGCTACGAAGTGGCCCACGTCGGGCTGAACCAGTGGAACGGCGTCGCGATCCTCTCGCGGGTCGGCTTGACCGACGTGGAGGTCGGCTTCCCGGACATGCCCTCATTTGGCGACCCGCCGGCTGCCGAGGCCCGCGCCATCGGTGCCACCTGCGGCGGGGTCCGAATCTGGTCGCTGTACGTGCCCAACGGACGAGCGCTGGGCGACCCTCATCTCGCCTACAAGCTGGACTGGCTTGAGCGCCTGCGTCTGGCCGCCAGCGGCTGGCTGCGGGCGGATCCGGGCGCCCAGATCGCCCTGATGGGTGACTGGAACATCGCCCCGCGGGACGAGGACGTCTGGGACATGGCTGAGTTTGCCGGCAGCACCCACGTCTCGGCGCCGGAGCGTGCGGCGTTCCAGGCGATCGTCGATGCAGGCTTCAGTGACGTGGCCCGGGCCCACACTCCGGGCCCCGGTGTCTACACGTACTGGGACTACCAGCAGCTGAGCTTCCCCAAGCGTCACGGGATGCGGATCGACTTCGTGCTGGGCTCCCCAGCCCTGAGTTCCAGGGTGGGAGGCGCGTCCATAGATCGCGAAGAACGCAAGGGCAAAGGCGCCAGCGACCATGCGCCTGTCATCGTCGACCTCGGCGATGCCTGAGACTGTTAGGCGAAGTTGTCCGACCAGATCTCTGTTTCCTAACGAAGGGCCCTCCACACCGTGAGCACGACCTCTAGCGTGACCCCGCACGACCTGGCCGACGCCCTCACCGCGCTGCGCGACAGGCCTCCGCTGGTCCAGTGCCTGACCAACACCGTCGCAGCCGGGTGGACTGCCAATGTCCTGCTGGCCGTCGGCGCAGCACCGGCAATGATCGACAACCCCCGCGAGGCCCGCGAGTTCGCCGCCATCGCGGGCGGCGTACTGGTCAACCTCGGCACGCCGTATGACGACACCGCCCGAGCAATGCACCTGGCCATCGCCGGTGCCAACCGGTCGGGAACCCCATGGGTGCTCGACCCTGTCGCCGCGGGAGCGCTGGGGTGGCGGACCAGCGTGGCGCATCAGCTGCTCCGTGAAGGACGACCAGCCATCATTCGCGGCAACGCCTCAGAGATACTGGCGCTGGCCGGTGGCTTGGGCGGCCGGGGAGTCGAGTCTGTCGACTCGCCCGAGGCAGCCCTAACGGTCGCCAAAGACCTGTCGAACCGGCAACAGACGGTCACCGCTGTGAGCGGTCCGACCGACCACATCACCGACGGCAGCCGCGTCGTCCGCCTCTCCAACGGTCATCCGTGGCTTACCCAGGTGACCGGAGTCGGTTGTGCCCTCGGCGCGCTGATGGCCGCGTTCGCGGCGGTGGTCCCTGATGCAGTGCTGGCAGCCGCGGCGGCAACCGCGACGTTGACAGTGGCCGCCGACTCAGCAGCCAAGGAGACCCGCGGGCCAGGCAGCTTTGCCGTCGCCCTCCTTGACGAGCTGTCACTGCTCCAGCCGGCGGACTTGGCCGAACGGGTAAGGATCAGCTGAGATGGGTCGGCGACCGCCGCTGGATCTGTCGCTCTACCTGGTGACCGACCCAGTGATGTGCCATCAGTTCGGTCTGGCTGAAACGGTTTCAGCAGCGATCGGAGCAGGAGTGAGCGTGGTACAGCTGCGAGACGTCGACGCCACCGACGACGAGCTGGTGGGTCTAGGCCGTGAGGTCATGGCGGTGCTACGCGGCACCGGCGTGCCGCTGATCCTGGACGACCGCGTCCACCTGGTTGGCGCCATCGGTGCCCAAGGCGCGCATGTGGGACAGTCCGACCTCGGGGTCGAGCAGGCCCGCGCAGTACTTGGCCGCTCGCCATACCTGGGGCTGTCGGTGCAGACCATGGAACACGTCGTGGCCGCGGGAGAACATGCGCAGGGAGCCGTGGACTACCTCGGCGTGGGACCCGTCTGGGGGACGGCTACCAAGCTCGACGCAGCCGAGCCGGGAGGTGTGGAACGGCTTGCCCAGATCACGTCAGCGAGCCCGTGGCCGTGTGTGGCGATCGGTGGCATCAACCTTGAGCGCCTCCCGGGGGTCCGCCGGGCTGGAGCCGCCGGGGCAGCAGTGGTCAGTGCCATCTGTGGCCAGCCGGACGTGGCGGCGGCCACCCGCGAGCTGCGCGCCGCCTGGGACGAAGCATCCGAATGATCCGACCGCCCACCGCGCTGACCATCGCAGGCAGCGACCCTTCCGGTGGTGCTGGTATCCAGGCCGACCTCAAGACTTTCTCGGCGTTGGGCGCCTACGGCACGTCCGTGATCACGGCTCTGACCGCTCAGAACACCCAGGGCGTCGCCGGAGTGCACGTCGTGCCAACAGAGTTCGTCATCGCCCAGCTCGAGACGCTAGTAGCCGATGTCCGCCTGGACGCGATCAAGATCGGCATGCTTGCCAACGCTGAAATCGTCAGTGCCGTCGCGCAGTTCCTGCGGCGCCACCCCCATGAACATGTCGTCCTCGACCCGGTGATGGTCGCCACCAGCGGCGACCGGTTGCTCGCGGACGATGCGGTCCGGGCCATGCGTGACCTGATGCAGCTGGCCTCGCTCATCACGGCGAACGTCGCGGAGGCGGCAGCCCTGCTCGACACCCGGCCGGCCCGGACCGTGGCCGACCTGCGAGGCCAGGCAATAGCCCTGCGGGAAATGGGCGCTGCACGCGTACTCATCAAGGGTGGCCACCTCGACAACGGCCGTGAGGCAGTGGACCTTTTGCTGGAGGGCGGCGGCGAAACCTTGCTTCACGCACCATGGATCAACACGGTCAACACCCATGGCACCGGCTGCACGCTGTCCTCGGCACTGGCAGCCCTGCGTCCGCAGCGAGACTCCTGGCTTCAGGCGGCACTGGACGCCAAGAGCTGGCTCACTGCAGCGCTGGTCGCGGCGGACGGTCTCGAGATCGGCCACGGCCATGGACCCGTCCACCACTTTCATGAGATCTGGGACCACTGAGAGCCAAGGCGATGACGGCAGCGCTGAAGGCGGCGATCGCCCCGCCCAGGAACACCGTCTGCACCTGAACGACGCCTGCGGCAGAAAGGGCGCTCATGTTGCTCTGGTCCGGTAGCGCGGTGACCGCGGTGTAGTAGCGGTGCAGCCCGACAGCGGTCAGCAGTGCGAGCCCCACGACCATGCCGACCATGCGCGCGAGAACTACCAGCGAGCTGACGACACCGTGCGCATCGCCCGGCGCGCCGGCGAGCGCCGCAGCGTTCACCGGTGCGAGGGCGAGCCCGAGGCCAAGGCCCGCGAGCGCCAGGACCGGGGTCGCCGACCATGACTGAAGTGACCCGTATCCCCACCCCGACATAAGGACCAGCCCGGTCCCGGCCAGGGCGAGTCCGGTTGCGGCCACGACTGCCGGACCGAGCCGGCGCAGCAGCCAGCCCCCGAGGAAGGCACCAACCGGCACGGCGACCATGAACCTGACGAGCACCAACGCCGCAACGCTCTGAGATGCGGTCACCGTCAGCCGTGCGAGAACCGGAATGTCGACCACGATGGCCACAAGCGCGACCCCGACCAGGGTGCTGACCAGTAACGCGGGGACGATCCTGGAGCCACCCCCGGTCGCCATCAAGCCACGAGACACGAGCGGGTCGCGAGCGGTTTGGTGTCTCCAGAAATATGCCGCCACCGCCACGAGTCCTAGCGGCACCAGAGCCCAGCCCCATGGCCCGACCACCTCGCTGCCGGGGTTGGCCGAGGCGAAGGTCAGAACCAGCGAACCCAGCGCCACGGCGATACACAAGGCGCCAAGCAGGTCTACACGTCGCAGCAGGGCAACGCGAGACCCCGAGTCGACCGGCATGGCGCCAGACACTGCCAGAGTTGCCAGCAGCAGGAGGAGCGTGAGCACCCCCATGGGGGTGGCAAGGCGACCCGTCCCGGCAAAGGGGACGAACGGAATACCCAGGGTGACGTCGCTTGCCAGTGCCGTTGGCGCGATCAAGGTGAGCAGGCCGGCACCGAGTGTCAGCAGCCCGAGAACCGTTGGCAGCGGACGCAGGTGAGGGCGCGCCTCACGATCGGCGGTCAGCAGCAGGACGGCGCCAATCACGGTGCCGAGCACCACATTGAGCCAGAAGATCGCCCGCCAGTCGGCCACTGCGAGCACAGCCGCCCCCAGCAGAGGACCGAGAACGCTGCCGAGCTCTTGCACCGCTCCGACCACACCCAGCGGTGGCCCGCGACGGGCGGCAGGCCAAAGGTCGGCCACGAGCGCCAGTGTTGCCGGCACCAGCCCGCCGCCGCCGATGCCCTGCAGCACCCTGCCGAACACGAGCACCGGCAGCTCGACGGAGACCGCTGTGATGGCCGAACCGAGAACGAACAAAGACACGCAGAAGAATAGAATCCTCTGGCGCGGCACGAGATCCGAGATCCGGCCGATCAGAGGCAGGACCGCGATATATCCGAGCAGGAAGCCCGAGACGATCGGCGTAGCCCTCTGCAGCGCGTCGATTCCCAGACCCACCCCGGCCATCATGTCCGGCAGTGCCACGACCACGACGTAGGTGTCCGCCGAGGCGAGGGCGACCGCCACCGACGCGGTCGCCAGCTGCGCCCTAGGGCTTGCTGATCTCAACTGGGGCGCCGTACTTGTCCAGCGTGAGGGTGTAAGTCGAGGTCGCACCCTGGTAGAACGGCCCGGTCATGGTCACCGTTCGCAGCTCGCCGCCAGGGTCGGTGATGCCGTAGGTGACCTTGAAGGTCTTGGTGGCGTCGCCGACGTTGAGCAGCTTCGCCACGCTTGCACCTGGCAGCGTGCCGGTGATCGTTGACAGGACATCGGGGCCCACCCGGATCTTCGCGCCTTCGACCAGGTTGGTCGTGGCGGTCAGCAACGAGGTGATACCCGCCTGTGTGGCGAACAGCTGGGCTGGATCGGGCGCGTTGTACGTCTTCGGGTCGGCCCGGACGAACTGGGTGGTGAAAGGTAGCTTCACATAGAGCAGCTTGTCGACCGACACCACCTCGACCGTGGCCTCGAACCCGGCGATGCGCGCGTCCAGGGTGCCCTTGAACGCAGGGGCGTGGGTGCCCACCCCATCGGCGCCCAGGGCGCCGTTGACCGAATCCGGGATGCCGCTCGAGCGCAGGGTCACGTGCATGGACGTCGCAACGTCGACCTTGGCCTTAGCCGCCGCCAGCTGTTGGGCCGGTGTCTTGACCTGGGCGTTGTTCGAGCCTGCGCACGCAGCCAGCCCCGCCACCATCAGCAGGGCAAGGACCATCCCTCGAGTTCGCATGAGTCGCACGCTACCGGGCGAAGGGAAGCCGACTCAGCGCAGGACCAGGGTGTCGCCGTCCGGGTCCCTGTCGATGACCGCGATGGCGCCGTCGCGAACCCCACCCTCGAGCAACGAACGCGCCAGGCGGTCGCCGATCTCGCGCTGCACCAGGCGCCGCAAGGGCCGTGCGCCGTAGGCAGGGTCGAAGCCCGTGATCGCCAGCCACTCCCGCGCCGCCGGGGTCACCTCGAGGCTGATCCGGCGGTCCTGGAGCCGTTTGGCCAACATGGTGACCTGCAGCTCTACGATGCGAGCCAGGTCCTCCGTGGACAGCGGGTCGAAGATGACCACATCGTCCAGGCGGTTCAGAAACTCCGGTTTGAACGTGCGGTGCACCGCGGCCATGACGGCGTCGTGCTTCGCGTCGGCAGTCATCGTCGGATCGATCAGGAAGTCCGAGCCGAGGTTCGAGGTCATGACCAGGATCACGTTGCGGAAGTCGACCGTTCGACCTTGCCCGTCGGTGAGGCGCCCGTCATCAAGGAGCTGGAGCAGGATGTCAAAGGTCTGCTCATGGGCCTTCTCCACCTCGTCGAGCAGCACAACAGAGTATGGACGGCGGCGCACCGCCTCAGTGAGCTGACCACCCTCCTCGTACCCGACGTACCCCGGAGGCGCACCGACCAGGCGGGCCACCGAGTGCCGCTCGGAGTACTCGGACATGTCGATGCGGACCATGGCGCGTTCATCGTCGAAGAGGAAGTCGGCCAGCGACTTGGCCAGCTCGGTCTTGCCGACACCGGTGGGGCCCAGGAACAGGAACGAGCCGGTGGGTCGATCGGGGTCGGCGATGCCGGCACGACTGCGGCGGACGGCATCCGAGACCGCCCGTACGGCACTGGCCTGACCGACCAGGCGCTGCCCGAGGAACTCCTCCATCCGCAGGAGCTTGTCCGTCTCGCCCTCAAGGAGCCGTCCAGCCGGGATGCCAGTCCAGGCACTGACGACGTCGGCGATGTCGTCAGGCCCGACCTCCTCCTTGACCATCGACGCTTGGCCGCCCGCCGTCGAGGACGTCGCTTCGACCGCCTGGGCCTGCGCCAGATCCTTTTCGAGAGAGGGGATCTGGCCGTACAGCAGCCGGGAAGCGCCCGCGAGGTCGCCGTCCCGCTGCAGTCGCTCGGCCTGCCCGCGCACCTCATCGATCTGGGCCTTGAGATCCCCGACCCGGTTGAGGCCGGCCTTCTCCTGGTCCCAGCGAGCCGTGAGTGCGGCCAGTTGCTCGGAGCGGTCGGCGAGGTCGCGCCGCAGCCGCTCGAGCCGTTCCCTGGACGCATCGTCGGACTCGTGCGCCAGCGCAAGCTCCTCCATCTTGAGCCGGTCAACGGAGCGCTGGAGCTCGTCGATCTCCACGGGCGAGGAGTCGATCTCCATCCTCAACCGGGAGGCGGCCTCGTCAATGAGGTCGATCGCCTTGTCGGGCAGCTGACGGCCGCTGATGAAACGGTCGGACAGCGACGCGGCGGCCACCAGCGCGCTGTCGGCAATGGTCACCTTGTGGTGAGCCTCGTAGCGCTCCTTGAGCCCCCGCAGGATGGCGATGGTGTCCTCGACGCTCGGCTCACCAACGAACACCTGCTGGAACCGGCGCTCGAGGGCGGCATCTTTCTCGATGTGCTTGCGGTACTCGTCCAGGGTCGTGGCCCCGACCATCCGCAGCTCGCCCCGGGCAAGCAATGGCTTGAGCATGTTGGCGGCATCCATCGAGCCCTCAGCCGCCCCTGCGCCGACTACCGTGTGCAGCTCGTCGATGAAGGTGATGACCTGGCCGCCGCTCGAGCGGATCTCCTCCAGCACCGCCTTGAGCCGCTCTTCGAACTCACCGCGATACTTCGCGCCGGCCACCATCGAGGCGAGGTCGAGGCTGACCAGGCGCTTGCCCTTCAAGGAGTCAGGGACGTCGTCGTTGACGATCCGTTGGGCGAGGCCCTCGACCACGGCCGTCTTGCCCACGCCGGGGTCACCGATCAGCACTGGGTTGTTCTTTGTACGTCGCGAAAGCACCTGCACGACGCGGCGGATCTCGGCGTCGCGGCCGATGACCGGGTCGAGGTCGCCCTCCCGGGCGGCCGCGGTCAGGTCTGTGCTGTATTTGGCCAGCGCGTCATAGGTGGCCTCGGGGTCTGCGGTGGTGACCTTGGCGCCGCCGCGCAGCGTGGGGATCTCACCGGCGATGGCCTCGCCGTCGATCCCGAAGTCACCGGTGCGGGCGAGCGCGAGCAGGAGGTGGTCGGTCGACACGAACCCGTCGCCCATCGACTCCATGATCTTGTGTGCCTGCTCGAGCACGGCCAAGCTCGCGCGGGACAGGCCCGGAGCGGTGACCGAGGGACCACTGACCTTGGGCGTGCGTGCGAGTATGCCGGTCGCCGCCGCCGCCGCTGCGGCCGCCGACGAGCCGGTGGCCTCGAGCAGCGGGCCCGTGGTGGTCTCGCTCTGACGGGTGAGCGCGAGCAGGAGGTGGGCCGGCTCGACATGAGGGTGGCCCGCCGCCGCGGCATCACGAACGGCTGCCGAGAGGGCTTCTTCAGCCTTGGTGGTCAGTTTCAGGTCCATGGGCCACAAGTATTCCGCTGAATCTCACGAATGCCAGCGCAGAGTCGGTGGTGATTCGCAGGCTCTCAGTCCCAAGACCAAAGCGCGAAGTCCTGCCCCGCTGATACCGGAGCTACGACCGCCGAGGCCGGCCCGCTACGAACCACGTGAGCACACCAAGAATGTTGGTGAAGACCAGGAGCACCACGTACACGGGCTTGGAGAACGTGCGGGCTTCCCATTCGTTGGTTCTGGCCAGATCGAACAGGCAGTAGCCCCCAGAAGCCGGCCGCAGCCAGGGCTATAAGAGCGCTGCTCAAGCCAAAGGGATTGCTCACGGCCATGGCCCTCCTCCCGTACTGCGATAGGCCGGCCGCCGTTCCTCTGTGCGACACCGACAGGCCAGGGCGAGCACACAAGAGAGCCCCAGCTGCCGCCAACAGTCACAGAGGCCGGGTCCCCGGCTCGTGACTCGCCGACGACGCCTTCGCAGGCTCTGACAGCACCGATACTCGGCTTTGATGCCCGGCGGCTGCGGGCGCCACCGACGTGCTGCCGTCCATGATCGTGATGCGTGGGGCTGGCCCTGGTGTTCATCCCAGTCGCCAGCACTGCGCTTCCCGCGGTCGGCGGACACGATGCGGGTGTGGCCAGCGCCCTGATCACCACCAGCCAGCAGGTGGGCGGGTCTTTGGGTACCGCGCTACTGAACACGGTGGCCGCCGGCGCGACCACTACCTACCTTGCCTCCCACCATTCCGTCCCGCCACCGCTGAAGGCGGCGCTCACGCACGGCTACACCCAGGCCTTCCTGATCGGCGCCGGGTTCCTGTTCCTCGCCGCGGTGGTGGCGGGAGTACTGATCAATATCGGTAAGGCCGCCGTGCGCAAGAACGACTCCGCCCCGTCGCGGGATGACCCCGCGTCCGTAGACGACGACTACTACCACTACGACCCAGGCCTTTGCGCCGCACGCCAGGGTTTGACGGCCTTACGGGCGGTCGTGAGGTGTTTCTGGTTCCTTGCCGCGTGAGCGGTCGATGATCCGTGCGAGCCCGGCGGTGGTGGGACCCGTGTGCATCATTCCAGGTTTGCGTGGCCCACGACCTAGCACGATCACGTCCGGCTGGCCCCGCGCAACGTTCACCTCAGTCACATCCACTTGGATGAAGTGCTCCTTCATCCGTGCGACCAGGGCGGGGCTGGGCGCTGCGCTCCAGATGGTCAGGACGCCGGCCGGTGACAGCACGCGCGCTGCGGTACGTAGTCCGTCATTGCCATACAGCCAGCCGTTACCGGGTGATACCAGCCACTCGGGTCCGTTGTCGACATCGAGACAGATCGCATCGAGTGAGCACCCGGGCGCGTGAGCCAGCCAGTCGACCACGTCGGCCTCGTGGGTGCGGACGCGCGGGTCACGCAGCGCGTCCCCGTTAAATAGCGCCAACGGGCCTTGGTTCCACCGCAGAACCGCCGGCTCACGCTCGAGAACGTGTACCTCACCGACGCCGGGAAGAGCCAGCACCGCAGCCAGCGAGAACCCCACGCCGAGTCCGCCGATCAGCATCCGACCTGGCGGCGGCATGCGGTCAGCCGCCGCGGTCGCGTGCAGTCGCTCTGAACCGCTGTCCCGAGTGTCCATAAGGAAGACGCCGTTCGCCACGATCTCGTAATGCGCGTCGCATCGCTGCAGCACCAACTCACCACAGCAGCCGAGCACCCGCTCGACGACAATCGTGTCTTGCGCGTCCAACGGACTACCCGATACCCGGCCGCAGTGACCACTCCCGCCGGCATCGGACTCCTTCGGAACCTGGCTGAATGTCACACTCTCACCCCCTGTCACCCGGCAACGATGGCGGCCGATGTCACGTCTGCGCAAGACCACAGATTGTGACGTGCTGCAAAGATCTGGCCACGTCGTCGCAGTGCGACCCAAGCGAACCCGGCACATCGCGCAGTCCGACGGGGTATCGAGTGGGGGAACTACACGCTCAGGCCCTGCCCAGCACGACCTGATCGCCAGTTCGTACCCGGCCTGCAGCGGTCACCACGGCGTCGACACCGAAGTTGATCTCTGCGATGCCCTGGCGATATCCCGCCAGCTCGCCCAGCACGGGGGCATCATTTCGGCCGGTTGCGGGATCGAGATCGACCACAGCGCACCTGGGCACAACCCCCCGCACCCGCACGGTAGCCGCCCCGACTCGCAGCTCGCGACCGACCCAGGAGTCCTCGACGTGCGATACGGAGTCACCGGCGTCGACAAGAAACGTCGAGCGGAACCGTGCGCTGTCGACCTCGCGGCCCAGACGCTGGGAGAGCAGACGCATCGAGACGGTCGTCACCAACGTCACCGAGGCGCCATACACGACCTCACCCGCAGTCGCGGAGCGGGCGAGCACGACGTCGTAGCCGAGGAACTCGGAGTACGCGTCGGCCCAGGGGCCCGTGCAGCCTTGGACCGCCGCGGTCCGTCCCCAGTAGTCGACGTTGAGCATCTGACCGCTCGGGGACGGAACACCCTCGACCGTGTGACCTTGGAGCTCCACCGAGAGGACACCTGCCTGCCACCTGGCGCATGCCCGCAGCAGGGACGGGTTCTCCACCGTGCGCAGGACCCGGCTGCGCGTCCGGTCGACCAGGCAGAACACGCGGTCACCCACCGGCCCGTCGGCGCTCAGGTCGGCAAGGTCGTGGGTCATGTGGCGACCACCCTTGAGGGGAGTGAATCCGATTCTCTCGATCTGCACCCGATCCACCCTGTCACGAAGGCGCATCGACGCCGTCGCGGTGTCCGACCAGCGGCCGGGCGCTGATGCTGGGCCGGGGGTAACCTCAGCGAGCTTTGACTACCTCATCGCAATGACTTCGCTGCGGACAGCCAAGAAACGACACCTAGCAGCGGGGCCTGCGTGCACCAGGTGACTGCTTCCCGTCGTTCGGCATTGGCAAGCGAGCAGTACAGCCAGACTTGGTTCCATTTCGCCTAGGACGGGACGATCTGAGGGTATAGCGGTCACGTCGCTCCCGTACCGCATGGCCCGGATACTGATGCCGTGATCCGGATCAGAACGGCCAGACTCGAGGACGAAGACGCACTCGCCAGGGTGGACGCGGCGACGTGGACGGCAGATGTCTCGCCGGCGCCGCCGCCCCAGGACGGCAAACCCTTCTTCGGACCACGAACCCGGCCCCAAGACGTCCTCGTGGCCGAGAGCGAGACCCTCATCGGCTACGCGAGGCTGACCCAGCCGCTCGCACTGGCGTCGCACCAGCACGTGCTGGAGCTCTGTGGTCTGGCGGTCGACCCGGGACGGCAGCGCGCTGGTGCAGGTCGCCGCCTCGTGGAAGCGATCGTGGGTGAGGCCCGCTCTCGAGGCGCCCGCAAGCTCTCGCTGCGGGTCCTTGGGCCAAACACGGCCGCGCGAGAGCTCTACTCAACGTGCGGCTTCGAGATCGAGGGCACCCTGCGAGCGGAGTTCCTGCTCGACGGCAGGTATGTCGACGACGTCCTGATGGCTCGCCACCTGCTCAAGGAGAACCAGCCACCGCCTGGATGAGAACCTGAGGAGCCTGCTCCGGAACAGAATCGCCCACCAGGGCGGCGTCCTATCGGAACCGGCCCCCGGGTTGATGCTCGATGCTCCGTGGCCGGAATGGGCGGCTTGCCGTCGTAGCTGCCTTCAGTCGAAGCCTTGGGCTAAGTGGCACAACGATTCGCGAGCGTTCCTGATACTTGGCGTGGGGGAAGGCCTGGGATGGGTTTGCACTTATAGAGTGCGTTTGTGGGCCCGCGGAGAACAGCGAGGGCCTGGACGCACCGGGAGCCTATGTCGGCAGGCGACTTTGCGGCTGCGGCCGCGATCGCACTTCTGAGGGGGTCCCATAGCAGCAGACTCGATCCCTTGCGGGCCAACCGTGAGCGAGCCCACATCGGGTGCCAGGAAGGAGCACGCCTTGGCCACGGCAGTTCGAGGGCTGAAGACTGACGGCGATCTGGAAGGCGGCGGCGTTAAGGGAATCGGACTGGTCGGTGCCCTCGTCGCACTCACCGACGCCGGATACCGGTTCAACCAGATCTCGGGCACCTCGGCAGGCGCCATCGTCGGATCCCTGGCGGCGGCCGGGCTAACCGGCGACCGGCTCAAGCAGAGCGCGCTCAGCCTGAAGTACCCAAAGTTCGAAGACCCAGCCCCGCTCGACGGCATCCCGCTGGCCGGCAAGGGCTTGGCGTTGCTCCAAGGCAACGGCATCTACCAGGGCGACTACGCCCACGAATGGATCCGTAGTCAGCTGGCCGCCCTCGATATTCATACCTTCCGCGACCTCAAGATCAACGACAAGAGTCTTCCACCCGAGCGTCGCTACAAGTTCGTAGTAACCGCTTCGGACTTGACACTCGGCCAGCTCGTGCAGCTTCCCTGGGACTACGAGTCCGTCTACGGCCTAGACCCGGACAAGATGCCGGTGGCGGACGCGGTCCGTGCGTCCATGTCCATCCCCTTCATCTTCCGTCCGCTCACCCTTACCAACGCGAGGACAAAGGTAACCTCGACCCTCGTTGACGGCGGTGTTCTGTCCAACTTCCCCATCGACTCCCTGGACCGGACCGACGGTCGGCAACCGCGTTGGCCCACCTTCGGAGTGACCGTGCTGCCAAACCTGCCTGCCGGTGACGACAAGGTCGTCCCGCTCTTGGGTCTGCCCATGCCAGGGGGGCTTCGCCTGCTAGAAGACGTGATCGCCACCATGCTGGTCGGCCGGGATCAGGCGCACCGTAACCAGCCGTGGGTCAGTGCACGCAGCATTCGTGTCGACTCGACCAAGGTCGGCGTCCTGGAGTTCGGGATCACTGACGCCGAAACGCAGGCGTTGTATCAGAACGGCTACGACGCCGCCAGAACCTTCTTATCGGCTTGGGACTGGCCCGCATACGTCCAACGCTTCCGCGAGGGGATAAGCAGGCCCGGATAAGCATCACGAAAGACAGGTGCCGGGACGTAGTCCAGGGCGGATAATCGGATCGAAACTGAACGGGCCGAATGGACGCCGGACGGGGTGGTGGCGATGACTGACAATGACGAAACGCATCGATACGGCTTGCTGCAGTCTGCGATGGAGGAGTTCCTGGAGCTGACCCGCACCTTGGCCAACCTCGTGGGGTCGGTCGGAGGCGGTGCTCTCGGCGCGATGCCTGAGCCGGTCCCGGCGACCGTGAACCGGATGCTGAGGTCCCTTCAGCAGCTCAGCGAGGTGGCGCCGCCGTTGACCGCTGAGTTCGAGGTCCTGGTCGAGGAGCTCCATGCCCAACGGTTGACCGTGCAGGCGCTGGCGGCCGAGCTGTCAGCCTACGATCACCAGCTGGAGGTGCTCGAGAAGTCGCTGGCACCGCTGGAGAGCTGGTCCCATCAGTGGGCCCGGCTGCGCCAGTCGCTGACCGAGGCGCTTCACTCGACCGCACCGCAGCCAGGCTCGGCGGACGACTGATCAGGTCCGCAACTCCGCGGTCAGCCACACGCGAACGGAGAGGTTCATGGAACTAGGAGTGGTTGGGCTAGGCAGGATGGGGGCGAACCTAGTCCGGCGCGCCAGCCGCGCCGGACATCATTGTGTCGTCTTCGACGTCAACCCTGAAGCTTCCAGGGCCCTGGAAGCCGAGGGCGCCACAGGTGCCTCATCGTTGGCAGATCTCGTGGCCGCAATGTCGCCACCGCGGGCCGTATGGGTGATGGTGCCCGCCGGGATATCACCGCCAAGACGGTCAGCGATCTCGCCGAGCATCTCGATTCGGGGGACGTGATCATCGACGGGGGCAATTCCTACTACCGAGACGACATCGCCCGGGCCGAGGCAGTGCGCGCCAAGGGCATCCACTACGTCGACGTCGGCACGAGCGGCGGGGTCTGGGGCCTGGAACGGGGCTACTGCCTGATGATCGGCGGGGAGGACGAAGTGGTCGAGCGGCTGCAGCCGATCTTCGAGGCCATCGCTCCGGGAATGGCAGCCGCTGAGCGCACTCCCGGTCGTACCGGAGAGCCGAGCCAGGCCGAACACGGCTACCTCCACTGCGGGCCGAACGGGGCCGGTCACTTCGTGAAGATGGTCCACAACGGCATCGAGTATGCGGCGATGGCTGCCTACGCCGAGGGCCTCAACATCTTGAAGAACGCCAACGCCGGGGCCGCGGTGCAGAAATCCGACGCCGAGACCGCCCCCATGGAGAACGCCCAGTTCTACCGCTACGACCTCGACCTGGCCTCGGTCACCGAGGTGTGGCGTCGCGGCAGCGTCATCTCCTCGTGGCTCTTGGACCTGACCGCGCAAGCCTTCGTCCAGGCCCCCGATCTCTCCGGTTTCTCCGGTCGGGTTTCCGACTCTGGGGAGGGCCGCTGGACATCGATCGCAGCGATCGAAGAGGGAGTGCCCGCGCCGGTGATCACCACCGCGTTGTCCTCCCGTTTCGACTCACGAGACCTCGACCGCTTCGCCAACCAGGTTCTTTCCGCCATGCGCAAGGGCTTCGGTGGCCATGACGAGAGACCGGCCGGATGAGCTCGCCTGAAGACCCGCTCACCGACAGCAGCCCATCTGTGGCATCGCAATACGTCGCCATTCTCTTTGACATCGACGGGACGTTGATCATCTCCGGTGGGGCCGGTGCCGCCTCATGGAGGATGGCCTTCGACGAGCTGTACGGTATCCCGGCCGACATCGGCCTGTTCACCGACAGCGGCATGACCGATCCCGACGTGGGACGCCAGACCTTCGCGGCTGTCTTGCACCGTCAGCCGAGCCGAGCCGAGTTCGCCAAGCTGCTGGAGCGACGGCTGTACTACCTCTACCAGACAGTGGCCGAGTCAAAGGATTACCGGCTCCTGGACGGCGTCGGAGACCTCCTACCGCGGCTCCTGGACGACGGCTACC
>CABDZK010000089.1_pt1 | contig 18923 bp, 19 predicted proteins | sample 3132141 | NCBI WGS metagenome assembly CABDZK01 (sample SAMEA5534340, study PRJEB31848) | metagenome | biome: tundra; feature: field; material: soil | place: USA | collected 2013-05 | depth 0.45 m | reverse complement strand
CTGCAGGTACCCCGTCGGGTGGCACCCGAAGTACCGGCGACCCGCCATCGAACGCGCCATCCAGCGGCTCAAGGAGATCATCGGTGAGGTTTGCGCCGAGAAGGACGCGCCGATCCTCGAGCTCGAAACGATGCCCGACCAGGTACACCTGCTGGTCACGTGCGATCCGCAGCATGGCATCCAACCCCTCGTCAAGGCAATCCAGGCCCGGTCCTGCGGGCACCTCCGTCAGGACGTCCCGTCCTTGGGTCACGGCTACCGACGCTGTGGACCAATTCGTACTTCGTCGCCACTGTTGGCGGTGCAGCCTTGGAGGTCGTCAAACAGTATGTTGAGAACCAGCTCAGCACGTAGAACACGCCCTTACCTCCCCACAGCTATCCCCGGCTGCTTCACGGGAGCATTTCGGTGACCAACGCAGTGGTAGCCCGGGGGCTGTTCAAGCACTATGGCGCGGTCACGGCGCTGGATGGCATAGACGTGACGGTGCCAACCGGTTCGGTTCTGGGGCTGCTGGGTCCCAACGGTGCCGGTAAGACCACGGCAGTACGTATCCTGGCGACCCTGTTGACACCGGACTCCGGCACCGCCGAGGTGGCGGGGGTCGACGTGCTCAAGAACCCCCGGGAGGTCCGGCGGCGCATCGGGCTCAGCGGACAATATGCCGCGGTCGATGAGTACCTCACGGGTTTCGAGAACCTCGACATGATCGGCCGGCTCTACCACCTTGGTCGCAAGGCGAGCCGCGCGCGCGCCAGGGAGCTGCTAGCTCAGTTCCAGCTGGAGGGTTCGGGCGACCGGATGGCCAAGACGTACTCGGGCGGCATGCGGCGGCGGCTGGACCTTGCGGGCGCACTGGTGGCCGACCCGCCAGTGCTCTTCCTGGATGAGCCCACGACCGGGCTCGACCCCCGGGGCCGCACCGACATGTGGGAGGTCATCCAGGCACTGGTCGCCGGTGGCACCTCGCTGTTGCTGACCACTCAGTACCTCGAGGAGGCGGATGTGCTCGCGGACAACATCGTGGTAATCGACCATGGCAAGGTCATCGCGGAAGGCACGGCAGACCAGCTCAAGGCACAGGTCGGCGGCGAGCGCCTCGAGATCACGGTGGACGAGGTGTCCCAGCTGGCGGCTGCCTGTGAGCTGCTCGAGCCGATCGGTGTGGGCAAGGCGATTGCGGATGAACATCGACACTCGCTGGTCATGCCGGTCAGTGGCGGCGCGGCGGTGCTGACCGACGCACTGCGTAGGTTGGACGCCGCCCATATCGCCGTGGACGACGTCGGCCTCAGGCGCCCCACACTGGACGACGTCTTCCTCTCACTTACCGGCCATGCTGTCGACCAGGCCGACAGCTCGGTGACTGGCCAGACGGTGAAGGAGTCGCCGCGATGAGCTACCTAACCGCTATCGGCGACGGTCTGGTCGTGGCCAAGCGCAACCTCATCAAGATCAAACGCGTTCCGGACCTGCTGGTCTTCACCACGCTTCAGCCCATCATGTTCGTCCTGCTGTTCGTCTATGTCTTCGGCGGCGCGATCGTCGTTAAGGGCAGCAACTACAACGAGTTCCTGATCGCAGGCATCTTCGCCCAGACAGTCATCTTCGGTTCGGTCATCACCGGGGCGGGGCTCGCCGAAGACATCCAGAAGGGGATCATCGACCGGTTCCGGTCACTGCCGATGTCACCGTCGGCCGTGTTGTTCGGGCGCACGCTCTCGGACGTCGTCAACAACGTCATCGTTGTCATCGTGATGTCGCTGACCGGCCTGGTGGTCGGCTGGCGGATCCGGACCTCGGTCCTGGAGGCTTTGGCCGGCTACCTGATCCTGCTGATCTTCGCGTACGCGTTCTCCTGGGTCATGGCCATGATGGGGCTGCTGGCACCAGGGCCGGAGGTCGTCAACAACGCGGCCTTCATCGTGATCTTCCCGTTGACGTTCGTGGCCAACACCTTCGTCCCCATCGTCACCCTGCCCGGGCCGCTGCGGACGTTCGCCGAGTGGAACCCTGTTTCTTCAGTTACCCAGGCAGCCCGTGTGCTGTTCGGCAACATCCCGCCTCACACACCGGCGCCGGGCTGGGCGTTGCAGCACCCGGTGATGTACACCCTGATGTGGTCAGTCGCCATCTTGGTCATCTTCGTCCCGTTGACGACCCGGCAGTTCCGCCGCTCGGTGAGTCGCTGACCTGTGCCCAAACGTCAGCCTGCAAGGGCGTCAGGGATCATGGCCGAAGAGATCAGCTGTCGTACGGCTTGGCGCTCAGGACCTTGACCTTGATCTCGTTGCCGTTGGGCGCCCGGAAGCTGGTCACGTCACCGGCCTTGAGGTCGAGGATGGCCTTGCCCAGGGGTGACTTTTCGCTGTACACCTCGAGATCGGCGTTCCCGGCAATCTCGCGGCTTCCCAGCAGGAAGGTCAGCTTGTCCCCGAACAGCTCAACGTCCACGACCATGCCGGGCTCGACGATGCCGTGATCTGAGGGAGCTTGTCCGACGGTGGCACCGTCCAGCAGCTGGGTCAGCTGACGGATCCGGGCCTCCATCTTGCCCTGCTCCTCCTTTGCGGCGTGGTAGCCACCGTTCTCTTTCAGGTCGCCTTCGTCACGGGCCGCCTCGATCTTCTTGGAGATCTCGGAGCGGCCTTCACCCGAGAGCTGGCTAAGTTCGCCTTTGAGCCGGTCGTAGGCCTCTTGGGTGAGGTAGCTGGCAGCAGGCGTCGCGGTGTTGGTCACGTCTAGCTCCTTGGGGTGCGGGGGTTGGCAACGGTCCGCCATACCAGCGGTATGCCGTGAGCCAAGTAAACGGGTCCGGCCTCTCGATCCGATGATCGGCAGAGACCAGACCCTTGGTGCGTTTCCTCAAGACTAGCAATCTTCTGCCCACCCGGGCATAGTTCCGGGTCAGTTCCGGGTCAGCGGCCCCTGCTCATCAGGGGATCGCGCAGGACTGGACAACGCCGGTGACAGCGCGCGTTGTGGTGCGGACCCGCGTCGTGCGTTTCACCGATGATTCGCCTGACGCCGGGACGCTGACCTCGATAAGGCCCACCGTCGCGAAGCTACTGTCCAAGGCGGTGATCACGCAGGTAACCTCGCGACCGGTCGGCCGGCTGACCAGATAGGTAACGTCCACGGTCCGGTCGTCGACCACGTGGTAGCTCATCACGGTCCAGCTCGGCTTGCCGATTGTGCTGGCCAGCCCCCACCAGACGGCGATGGCGCAGCCAAGCAGAATGCCGATCGTGGCCACGACCCACCACTTGGCGTCCCCTGGTGCGGGGCGGGGAATCGGCACGGGCAAGACCTTTCGGGTGAGCGTCGATTATGGGTGAGAGGATGAGGATTGAGACCGGCGTGGACCCAGTGTTGGGCCACTATGGGGACCCTAGCCCGGTATGGCAATGACTGTCCGGTATGACGTTGAGCGGGAGCGCACGTGGAGCAGGTATTAAGACTCATGGCGGTGCACGCGCACCCCGACGACGAGTCGAGCAAGGGCGCGGCCACCATGGCCAAGTATGTGGCCGACGGGGTTGAGGTGCTTGTGGTCTCATGCACCGATGGCGAGCGTGGCGACGTCCTCAATCCGGCGCTCAAGAACGACCCGGAGATCCTGCGCAACCTGCCTGAGGTGCGCCGCCGGGAGATGGCCAAGGCCCAGCAGATCCTTGGTGTCCAGCACACCTGGCTCGGTTTCGTGGACTCCGGCCTTCCCGAGGGCGACCCGCTGCCGCCGCTGCCCCAGGGCTGTTTCGCGCTCGAGCCCATCCAGGTGACGACCGCGGCGCTGGTCCGGGTCATCAGGGACTTCAAACCGCACGTCATGACGACATATGACGAGAGCGGTGGCTACCCCCACCCGGACCACATCATGTGTCACACGGTGTCGATGTCCGCCTTTGCCGCGGCTGGTGACCGCAATGCGTTCCAGCATGCCGGCCTGCCGTGGCAGCCACTGAAGATCTACTACAACCAGACGCTGACCAAGGCCAGGATCATGGCCTATCACGATGCGATGGAAGTGGCCGGGCTCGAGTCGCCCTACGGCGAGTGGATCTCCCGGTGGCAGGAGCGCGGGGAACGCACCATCACCACCAAGATCCAGTGCGCTGACTATTTTGGCGTGCGCGACCAGGCTCTCCTGGCCCACGCCACCCAGGTGGACCCCGAGGGCACGTGGTTCAAGGTGCCGTTGACGATGCAGAAGGAGATCTGGCCGACCGAGGACTTCGAGGCGGCGGTGTCCTATGTTCCGATCCGGCCGCTGGAGGCGGACCTGTTTGCCGGACTTGGTACCCCCGAGCAGGCCAGTTCTCTGGCGACATCTGGCGATCTTCACATCGCCTACGACGGACGGAAAGAGACCCGATGAATCCCGAGAGCGTCGACGTCACCGCTGGGCTGGGCGGTTTCTTGGCTTTTTTCCTGCTGGCACTGGCGTTGTACTTCCTGATGCGCAACATGAACGCGCGGTTGCGCCGGATGTCCTATCGCGAGGAGCAGGAGGCCAAGGCTGCCGAGGAGGGATCACATCATGACGAGCCCGGTTCCCCTGGTCCGAAGGGTGGCCTGCAGGACGGTCCCGACTTAGGCTGACCTTACCGGTGTCGGGTTGCGGGGCCGGTCAGTCAACGCGCAGCGGAGGTGAGTGTCATGAGTGGTCGCGTGGTGCATTTCGAGGTTCCCTTTGACGATGTCGATCGCGCTCGGGCGTTCTATCAGAACGCCTTCGGCTGGAACATCATGCCCATGCCCGAGATGAGCTACACGATGGTCTCCACCGGGCCGACCGGTGATCAGGGACCGTCTGAGCCGGGCTACATCGGCGGCGGCATGATGGAGCGCAACGAGCTTTTCCGGGGTCCGATCATCACCGTGCAGGTCGATGACATCCAGGATGCTCTTGCCAAGGTCGAGGCACTGGGCGGTAAGACGGCTCAACCGCGCCGCGACCTCGGGCAGATGGGTGCCACTGCCTACTTCACCGATCCCGAGGGCAACCTGATGGGTCTGTACCAGAACGGACCACAGAGCAGCTGAGCCAGAGGCCTCAATCGGGTCCGGGGCAGCTCCGTCAGGCCATGGGTCCTGACGAGTAGACGGCCATTGACACCGCGATGTAGTGCACCACGAACGCGGCGACAGTCAGCACGTGGAAGATCTCGTGGAAGCCGAACCATCGCGGCGACGGGTTGGGTCGCTTGGTTCCATAGACCACGGCCCCGAGGGTGTACAGCAGCCCACCGACCGCGATCAGGATGACGACGGCTGCCCCGCCGGCCTGATAGAGCGGCTTGAGGTAGAACACGGCGACCCAGCCCAGCGCGACGTAGATGGGCGTGTAGAGCCAGCGCGGAGCGCCGACCCAGAAGACGCGGAACAGCACGCCGCAGATCGCGCCGATCCAGGCGATGAGCAACAGGCTGTGCGTCTGGTTCGGCGGGAGAAGCAGCAGCGCGAAGGGGGTGTACGTGCCGGCAATGATCAGGAAGATGTTGGAGTGGTCCATCCGCTTGAGCAAGCCGCGGACCGTGTCGGACCACGTTCCGCGGTGATAGAGCGCGGAGGTGCCGAATAACATGACGGCCGTGATCGAGAAGATCACGGCGCCCAAGCGTGCCTTGCCGCCCGGGGCAAGGACCACCAGGATGATTCCGGCAGCCACAACCAGCGGGAAGCTTCCGGCGTGGATCCAGCCTCGTAGCTTGGGTTTGACCGCCGCGACGGCCGCCCCCAGAGGGTTGCGTTCGGTCTCGGGAGGCACGGAGCTCATGTGACAACCGTAACCTACGGAACCGTAAGTTACTACCGCGTAACTTGTAATATCGCTTTCTTCGTCATTGCCCTGGAGTCACAGAAACCCGGAGTAACGTTGAAGATCAGGCCAGAGATCAAGGAGATCCGCCGTGGGGCTGCGTGACCTGCTGTTGGGCGCCTACGAGCGTCGACTTGCTGCATCCCTGCGGCAGCAGAAGCTGCCACGTCACGTCGGTGTCATGCTCGATGGCAACCGCAGATGGGCCAAGGCCAACGGCGCCAACACCGCGCAGGGGCATCAAGCGGGCGCCGACAACATCTCTCCGCTTCTGGGATGGTGTGAGGAAGCCGGCGTGGAGGTGGTCACGCTCTGGTTGCTGTCGACCGACAACCTCAACCGCCCGGCCAAAGAGCTGACGCCGCTGCTGGCGATCATCGAGCACGTCGTGACCGACCTCGCAGCGTCAAGGCGCTGGCAGCTGAATCCCGTCGGGGCCCTTGACCTTCTTCCTGCCGGCACGGCCCAGTGTCTTAAGGACGCCGCGGATGCCACCCGGGACGTGCACGCCATGATCGTCAACGTCGCGGTCGGCTACGGTGGGCGCCGCGAGATCGCCGATGCCGTCCGCGCGATGCTGCTGGAGCACGCGGCCAAGGGGACCTCGATCGAGGAGCTCGCCGAGGTCTTCGACGTCGAGCACATCGCTGACCATCTCTACACCAGAGGTCAGCCCGACCCCGATCTGGTGATCCGCACATCGGGCGAGCAGCGACTCGGTGGCTTCTTGCTCTGGCAGAGCGCCCACAGCGAGTTCTACTTCTGCGAGGCCTACTGGCCGGACTTCCGACACGTCGACTTCCTTCGAGCGCTGCGTGCCTACGCCGAGCGCGAAAGGCGTTACGGCGGCTAGGTGCTGCGCCCGAGGGGTTGACATCGGGACGTCGTTGGATGGGTGGCCGGTGGACATCGTGTGCTTCCAAGATGGACATTGTGCGTTTCGCCGTGAATGTGATGACAGTCGCCGGGTTTAAGGCTTAGCCTCAGCAGTGACGCAAGGCACCCGTCGTGCGTTCGGGAGGCCCGCCATATGGAGCGATCTCAGCTCCGGACGGAGGGCCGGTATCGGTCCCACCGTCTGACGTGGGCTCGGTCCTGGCACCTCGTCCGCGAGTAGTCGCACAGCCGAACGTGCTGTGCGCAGGGGAGTCGCAATGGCCACGGTTCGTCGTCCTTCGACCAGCTCCACCGCCAGCCTTAGCCGCAATAAGGCAGCCAGCGGCGGCCCGGTAACTCCACACAGCGGCGAGATGCTCGCCCAATCGCCCCCGAAAACCGGCGATGGCCCCAAGACTTATGTGCTCGATACCTCCGTCCTGCTCTCCGACCCGCGAGCGATGCTGCGCTTCAGCGAGCACGAGGTGGTGCTGCCGGTTGTCGTGGTGACCGAGCTCGAGGCCAAGCGCCACCACCCGGAGCTGGGCTTCTTCGCCCGTCAGGCTTTGCAGCTACTCGATGAGATGCGTATTCAGAAGGGACGCCTGGACGCACCCATTCCCGTGGGACAGGACGGCGGAACCCTGCGCGTAGAGCTCAACCACACCGACCCCGACTCGCTGCCGGCCGGCTTCCGGCTCGGCGACAACGACACACGCATCCTGGCCGTCGCCAAGAACCTGAGTCTGGCCGGTCGCGATGTGACGGTCGTCAGCAAGGACCTGCCGATGCGTGTCAAGGCGTCGGCCTGCGGGCTGGATGCGGAAGAGTACCGCGCTGAGTTCGCCGTCGACAGCGGTTGGACCGGCATGGCTGAGCTCAACGTATCGGTCGAGGAGATGGACGAGCTGTACGAGACCGGTCACCTCGAGAGTGAGCAGGTACTCGAGCTGCCGTGTCACACGGGGCTGGTGTTGATGTCTCCGCGTGGTGGCGGCCTTGGCCGAGTGGGCCCGGACAAGACGGTCCGGCTGGTGCGCGGTGACCGTGACGCCTTCGGGCTTCACGGCCGTAGCGCCGAGCAGCGGATCGCCCTGGACCTTCTGATGGACCCCGACGTCGGCATCATCAGCCTCGGCGGGCGGGCCGGCACCGGCAAGAGCGCCCTGGCTCTGTGCGCGGGACTTGAGGCGGTCATGGAACGGCGCCAGCACCGCAAGGTGGTCGTCTTCAGGCCGTTGTTTGCCGTCGGCGGCCAGGAGCTCGGCTATCTGCCCGGCACCGAGACCGAGAAGATGGGGCCCTGGGGGCAGGCGGTCTTCGACACCCTGGGCGCGCTGGTCTCCACGGAGGTGGTCGAGGAGATCATGGATCGGGGGATGCTGGAGGTCATGCCCCTGACCCACATCCGGGGTAGGTCTTTGCATGACGCCTTCGTCATCGTGGATGAAGCGCAGTCCCTTGAGCGCAACGTGCTGTTGACGGTGCTTTCGCGGATTGGCCAGAACTCCAAGGTCGTCTTGACCCATGACGTCGCCCAGCGTGACAACCTGCGGGTTGGTCGCCACGACGGTGTCGCGGCGGTTATCGAGGCGCTCAAGGGGCACCCGCTCTTTGCTCACATCACGTTGACCCGCAGCGAGCGCAGTCCGATCGCGGCGCTGGTGACCGACCTGCTGGAGGGCCTCGAGATCTGAGGGTCTTCCAGATCTGAGGGCCGTGAACACGGGTTCCGTGTGGCTGCTGGTGCCCATGTGTCTGGTGGTGCGGGAGGGTCTGCTGCCCTGCGGCGATTAGGAGTTCTTAGGAGAGCTGTGGCACGGTTGCGCGCAACGTCTTGAACCCAGGACGGACACGGACCACCACATCTGGTGGTTTTTTCTATGTGGAGGATGCATGTCCACGGCGTACAAGGGGCGACATACCGGGGGAGTTGACCGGACCCCAGCCGTCGGCAGGGCTCGGATCCCAGCCGTTGGTAAGGCTCGGACCCCAGCAGGGGGCAGGGCTCAGACCCGAGCTGGTGGTAAGGCTCGGACCCCGGCGGGGGGCAGGGCTCGGACCACAGTTCACGGGGTTTCTAGCACGCTTCGCCGGCCGCTGGTCTCTGCCGCCGCGATTCTGGCCGTTGCCGGCGTCTCCGCCGCGGGCACCTCCGAGGCCATGCCGTACAGCGCCGCCTCCGGCACGTCGTTCACGGCCAGCCCGATGGCAGTGGCACAGTCCATCGAGCTCTCCCACAACCAGGACGACACCAACACCGCTCTGGCCGAGGCGCGTCGCTCCGGAGTTCAGCGTTCCTCTGCCCTGACGCAATCTCAGAACGCCGCCGCAGTGGCATTGGCCCTGGCTCGTTCGCAGGCGGCCATACAGCTGGCAGCGGCTCGTAAGGTGGAAGCCGACCGCGTCGCGCGCGACCTTGTGCGGCAGGCCGTGATCGCCCGGGCCCAGCAGGACCCGAAGTCCGTTGCGCGCCTGCTGGCAGCTGACCGCGGTTGGGGAGACGGGCAGTTCTCGTGTCTGGACAGCTTGTGGACCAAGGAGAGCGGCTGGAGCTACACCGCCAACAATGTCGGGTCCGGCGCATACGGCATCCCCCAGTCCCTGCCCGGCTCAAAGATGTCCGCCTTCGGCAGCGACTGGGCCACTAACCCGGTAACTCAGATCAAGTGGGGTCTGCAGTACATCGGCGACAGGTATGGCTCACCGTGTGGCGCATGGGCGCAGTCCCAGGCAACCAACTGGTACTGATCGACCCGACCACGCGTCTTAAGCGACACGGCCGGCACGAATTTCACCGGCTCGAGCGGGCTAACGGCTCGGCCGGGACGTACGTCCCGCGAAGACTGTGATCGGGCTCACAGGGCTGCCCGGGGAACCTGGGTCCTCAGCGGGCCAAGTAGGGGTGGGCCATCGCCAGCACGTCCAGCGCGTCGTCGAGCTGGACCTCGGTCAGGTCGCCAGCCTCGATGTGGCCACGGCCGATCACGACGTCGCGGATGGAACGCCCTTCGCGCAAGGACTCCTGGACGACTGCAGCGGCCGCTTCGTAGCCCAGGTAGCGGCTGAGCGGGGTCACGATCGCCGATGAGCTCTGAGCCAGGTCGAGGCACCGTTGCTGGTCGGCGGTGATGGCGTCAACGCATCGGTCAGCCAGAAGTCGGCTGGCCGCGGTCAGGAACGTCAGCGACTCCAGCAGGTTGCGTCCGATCACCGGGAGCATGACGTTGAGCTCGAAGTTGCCGGCAGCGCCTGCAGTGGTGATGGTCGCGTCGTTGCCGATGACCTGAGCGCACACCATGAGGACTGCCTCGGGGACCACGGGGTTGACCTTGCCGGGCATGATGCTCGACCCAGGCTGCAGCTCAGGCACGTGGATCTCGCCCAGCCCGGCCCGGGGACCCGATCCCATCCAGCGCACGTCATTGCAGATCTTGGTCAGGCTCACGGCCAGAACCTTGGCCGCCCCGCTGAGGGCGACTAGAGCGTCCTGGGCGGACTGGGCCTCGAAATGGTTGCCGGCCTCCCGGAACGAGCCACCGGTGGCCTTGTTGAGGCGCGCGATCACGGCCGGGGCAAACCCCGGCGGCGCATTCAGGCCGGTGCCAGCGGCCGTCCCTCCCAGAGGCAGCTCGGCGGCCCCTGCTGCGGCTGCGAGCAGCCGATCGCCGGCGAGCTCGACCTGGCGCCGATAGCCGCCGAACTCCTGACCCAAGGTGACGGGCACAGCATCCATCAGATGTGTCCTACCCGCCTTGACGACGTCGGCGAACGCGATCTCTCGTCCGTGCAGGGCTATTGACAGGTTGTTCAGCGCCGGTATGAGCAGGTTCCGCGTGCTGAGCACTGCGGCGACCCGGATCGCGGTGGGAAAAGTGTCGTTACTGGACTGCCCGGCGTTGACATGGTCGTTCGGGTGGACCTCCAGACCGGTTGCCAGGTGTGCGACCCGGGCCACGACCTCGTTCATGTTCATGTTGGTGGACGTGCCGGAGCCGGTCTGGAACACGTCGACGGGGAACTGGTCGTCGTAGCGGCCGGCCGCAACGTCGTCGGCGGCCAGCGCAATGGCCGCGGCGATCTCGGGATCCAGCAAGGACAGCTCTGCGTTCACCCGTGCGGCGCCCGCCTTGATCTGGGCAAGGGCGTGAACGATCGGCAACGGCATGGTTAGTGCGGAGATCGGGAAGTTCGCCACGGCTCGAGCCGTCTGGGCGCCCCACAGGGCGCCGGCCGGCACCTCCACCTCGCCCATCGAGTCGTGCTCGATCCGGCTGGGGCCGCTGGTATCGCTCATGGCGCCATCATGGCTCAGAACCGTGGCTTAGGGCCATGGTCTACCGGTTGCGCAACGACCTAGAGCTTGCGCAACCGGATCCGGCGGACGCTGTGGTCCTCACCCTTGGACAGCACGAGGGTGGCCCGGCCGCGGGTGGTCAGCACGTTGTCGATCAGGTTCCGCTCATTGATCGAGTCCCAGATGCCCACGGCGACCTCGCGGGCTTCATCGTCGGACAGTGCTGCGTAGCGGTGGAAGTAGGAGTTCGGGTCCGTGAATGAGGTCTCACGCAGGTCGAGGAACCGCTCGATATACCAGGCCTTGATGAACTCCTTTCGGGCATCCACATAAACGGAGAAGTCGAAGAAGTCGCTGACCGCAAGACCCGTGCGCCCGTCGGCCAGCACCCGGGGGGCCTGCAGAACGTTGAGGCCCTCAACGATGAGCACGTCCGGGCGGCGCACCACGATCTGCTCGCCGGGGACGATGTCGTAGGTCAGGTGGGAGTAGACGGGCGCGCTGACCTCTTCCTTGCCGGCCTTGACCTCGGCCACGAACCTGAGCAGTCGTCGACGGTCATACGACTCAGGAAAGCCCTTACGCTGCAGAAGCCCCCGGCGTTCGAGCTCCGCATTGGGATAGAGGAAACCATCGGTGGTCATCAGCTCCACGCGAGGCGTCCCGGGCCACCGGGCCAACAGCTCGCGCAGGATACGGGCGGTGGTGGACTTGCCCACGGCCACCGAGCCGGCGACTCCGATGACGAACGGGGTGCGCTCAGGTTGCTCGCCCAGGAAGTCCGTGGTGATGCGGTGCAGGCCCTCGGTGGCGCCGACGTAGAAGTTGAGCAGGCGCGACAGCGGGAGGTAGACCTGCTCCACCTCGGCGAGGTCCAGTCGCTCACCCAAGCCTCGCAGCCGGGTCACGTCAGCCTGGGTCAGGCTCAGGGGATGGTGGTCGCGCAGCCGGGCCCACGCCGCACGGTCGAGTTCGACGTACGGCGAGAGCAGGGAATGGGTATGGGGCGCTCGCACCCCACCATTGTGTCGGACCCACCCATTGTGTCGGACCCACGGTGGGTCGCGCGGGCTTGGCCTGGGGATCGGGCGCCTCCCGTTAGGCTGACCTGCATGTGCGGAATCGTGGGATATGTGGGACCGAAGGTCGATGGCAGGGCCCAGGAGGTCATCATGGAGGGCCTGGCCAGGTTGGAGTACCGCGGCTACGACTCGGCTGGTGTGGCTCTGATAGCCGGCGAACATGTGGTGACCACCAAGCGCGCTGGAAAGCTCGCCAACCTGATCAGAGCTCTGGCCGAGGCGCCACTTCCTGACTCGAACACCGCCATCGGGCACACCCGTTGGGCAACCCACGGCGCCCCGACGGACGAGAATGCGCACCCCCACAGCGGTGGCGTGGACGGCAAGCTTGCGCTGATCCACAACGGCATCATCGAGAACTTCCACGGTCTGAGGTCCGGGTTGATCGATGACGGTGTCAAGTTCCTGAGCGAAACCGACACCGAGGTCGTCGCACAGCTCCTGGCGCGTTCCTATGACAAGGTCGGCGACCTCACCGAGGCCATGCGTCAGGTCGTCGGAGACCTCAGGGGCGCTTTCACCCTGCTGGCAGTGCACGCGGACGAGCCCGGGGTCGTGGTCGGTGCCCGCCGTAACAGCCCACTTGTCGTGGGTATCGGCGACGGGGAGAACTTCCTCGGCTCCGATGTCGCGGCCTTCATCGGATACACCCGAGAGGCACTCGAGCTCGACCAGGACCAGATCGTCACGATCACGACCGGCGGCGCGAGCATCATCAACTTTGACGGGACCCCGGGCAAGGGCAAGCACTACCACGTCGACTGGGATGCGGCCGCCGCGGAGAAGGGCGGCTTCCCGAACTTCATGGCCAAGGAGATCCACGACCAGCCGCATGCCGTGGCCGACACTCTCCTGGGACGCACGGATGAGTCTGGTGCGCTGGTGCTGGACGAGCTGCGCATGGACGAGGCCGAGCTGCGCGCGATCGACAAGATCGTGATCATCGCGTGCGGCACTGCTGCCTACGCCGGCATGGTTGCCAAGTACGCCATCGAGCACTGGACCCGAATCCCGTGCGAGGTCGAGCTGGCCCACGAGTTCCGCTACCGGGACCCGGTTGTCAACGACCGCACGCTCGTGGTCGCGATCTCACAGTCCGGCGAGACCATGGACACCCTGATGGCCGTCAAGCACGCGCGTCTGCTGGGCGCTCGTGTCATCGCCATCTGCAACACCCACGGCTCGACGATCCCGCGTGAGTCGGACGCGGTGCTCTACACTCACGCCGGCCCGGAGATCGCGGTCGCCTCGACCAAGGCCTTCCTGGCTCAGATCACCGCCTGCTACATCCTGGGTCTCTATCTCGCCCAGCTACGCGGCGGCACCTTCGCCGACGAGGCGCACGCCGTGATGACGGACCTGTGCGAGATGCCTGCCAAGATCCAGACGGTCCTGGACGATTTGGATCGCGTCCGCGAGATCGCCAGGTTCATGGCCGACACCCGGTCGGTGCTGTTCCTGGGCCGCCACGTGGGCTATCCGGTGGCCCTGGAGGGGGCCCTCAAACTCAAGGAACTGGCCTACATCCACGCCGAGGGCTTCGCTGCGGGCGAGCTCAAGCACGGACCCATCGCGCTGATCGAGGCCGGGCAGCCCGTCTTTGTCATCGTGCCCTCGCCCAACAGCGAGCACGGCCTGCACGACAAGGTCGTCTCCAGCATCCAGGAGATCCGCGCCCGCGGCGCGCGCACCATCGTGATCGCCGAGGAGGGCGACGAGGGCGTTGTGCCCTTTGCTGACGTGATCATCCGTGTTCCGGTGACCCCGACACTGTTGGCTCCCCTGGTCACGACCGTCCCCCTGCAGGTGTTTGCCTGCGAGCTGGCTGCGGCCAAGGGCCTGGACGTCGACCAGCCGCGCAACCTGGCCAAGTCCGTCACGGTGGAATGAGTAGGGGAATCGAGTGACAGTGGCGTGGCAGTCATGATTATCGGGGTCGGCATCGACGTCGTCGATGTGGCGCGCTTCGGCCAGACGTTGCAGCGCACGCCCCGGCTGCGCGAGCGGCTGTTCATCGAGTCCGAACGCTCGTTGGGGCTCAACTCCCTGGCGGCCACGTTCGCGGCCAAGGAGGCGCTGGCCAAGGCATTGGGTGCACCCGCTGGGCTGCGCTGGGCAGATGCCAGCGTCCTGCGTGACGAAGACGGGCGCCCGCACCTGAAGATGTGGGGAACAGTCGAGGCCCGAGCCGATGCCCTCGGTGTGTTGGGGCTGCACGTATCGCTCTCCCACGATGCTGGGATCGCCTCGGCTGTCGTGATTGTTGAGAGCTGAGGCCACCATGATTCGCGCCTATGCCGTTTCGTCAGTTCGCGAGGCCGAGGCCTTGGCAATGGCCGGCCTGGACGACGGTGAGCTGATGTCGCGCGCGGCCTCGGGCCTGGCTGCAGTCGCCTCGGCACGCCTTGGCGGCCCCGGTGGGCGACGCATCGTCGCAATCGTGGGTGCTGGCAACAACGGCGGGGACGCCCTCTACGCGCTCGCCTCGCTCGCCGCCGATGGTGCCATCGCCGTGGTGCTCCAGGTCGCGGACTGTGTGCACGAGGCAGGCCTGCGTGCAGCCCGGGAAGCCGGCGTTCTGGTGCTCCATGCCACCGGTGGTGGTGCCGACTCGGCTTCGGTCGTCTCCTCGACCTTGCGCGAGGCCGATCTGGTCATTGACGGGATCGTCGGGATCGGTGGACGTCCTGGCCTGTCGCCGCAGATCGAGGCCCTGCTGCGTGAGGTCAGTGATACGGCGTACGTGCTGGCCGTGGACCTGCCCAGCGGGGCGGACCCAGATGGCGAGGTGGCAGCGCAGTCCTGCGTGTTCGCCGATGAGACAGTGACCTTCATCGTGGCCAAGCCGGTACATCTGCTGCCGGCCACCGAGCCGGCCGTGGGAAGACTGACGGTCCTGGATATTGGCGTAAAGGTCGCTGCGACGCCGGTTGTCGAGCGAGTGAGCCACGACGATGTCTCGTGGCTCTGGCCGCGGCCCGGCCCGGCCGACGACAAGTACTCCCGTGGCGTGCTCGGCATCGTTGCCGGCGGGGAGAAGTACACGGGCGCCGCCCTGCTGGCGGTCACCTCGGCCGTCTGCTCGGGCGCCGGGATGGTGCGTTACGTCGGCCCACCGACGCCGACGCTGCTCATTCGCGGCCAGGTGCCAGAGGCGGTCCTCGGCGTCGGCCAGGTGCAGGCATGGCTGGTCGGGCCCGGTCTTGACGTTGGCGACGAGTCTGCCCAAGGCCGCGCACAACGGGCGGCGGCCCAGTCAGCGCTGGACTCCGGCCTGCCCTGCGTCGTGGATGCGGGCGGCCTCGACCTGATCCTGCACCCACGTACGACGCCCACCCTGCTCACACCGCACGCCGGCGAGCTTGCCACTTTGTTGAGCCGGCTGGAGGGCAGCCAGGTCGCAGTGGATCGCGCCGCGGTGACCAGCGCGCCCTTGGCTCACGCCAGGACGCTGGCCGACCTGACGAACAGCACGGTGCTCCTGAAGGGAGCCACCACGCTGGTGGTCTCACCCGGCTCGACGGGCCTGCCGGTGCGCTCCCAGGCTGATGCGCCGCCATGGCTGGCAACGGCCGGATCGGGTGACGTGCTTGCCGGTCTGGCGGGAACACTGCTTGCGTCGGGGCTGTCCCCACAGGACTGCGGCAGCCTCGCCGCGCTGGTTCACGGGCTGGCCGCCGACGCCAGTAACCCCGGGGGCCCTGTGCGTGCACTGGCTGTGGCACACGCCATACCAGGGGTAGTTGCAGCGTTAATGGTCCGTCGGAGCGCTCGGGGCTGAGAGACTTTCATTATGACTGAACAGATTCACGGGTTGGCCGATGGCGGCGTGGCATCGCCCATGAGGCGCGAAACCGCGTTTGTCACCGTGGATCTGGACGCGATCTCCCACAATGTCGAGGTTCTGAGCAAATACGCCGGCTCGGCCGCTGTGATGGCTGTCGTCAAGGCCGACGGTTACGGCCATGGTCTGGTGCCCAGCGCCCGTGCTGCCATCCGTGGTGGCGCGTCATGGCTCGGAGTGGCCCAGCTGAGTGAGGCGATGGCCCTGCGGAACAACGAAATCCAGGTGCCACTCCTGTCCTGGCTGCATGTTCCCGGCTCTGACTTCGCAGGCGCCATTTCTGCTGGCATCGACCTGTCCGTGTCAGCGTTGTGGTCTCTGAGCGAGATCGCCGATGCGGCCCGCGGTCTGGGACGCACGGCTCGCATCCACCTCAAGGTCGACACTGGGCTCGGGCGCAACGGTGCTTTCGGTGACGACTGGCAGAGGCTGCTGTCTGCCGCCCGACGCCTGGAGTCCGAGGGTGTCGTCCGCATCGTGGGTGTCTGGTCCCATTTCGTCTACGCGGACGAGCCGACGCACCCTACCGTGCGACGGCAAGAGGAACGATTCGCCCTGGCCGTGGCAGACGCCGAACGCGCAGGCTGCGACCTTGAGGTCCGGCACATCGCGAACTCCGCTGCCACGCTGACCAATCCCGGCGCAGCCTTCGACCTGGTCCGGCCCGGGCTGGCCGTCTACGGGCTGTCGCCGGTTCCCCTGCTGGGCGACCCGCAGTCGTTCGGGCTGACGCCGGCCATGACGCTGAGCGCAGACCTTGCCGTCACCAAGCAGGTGCCTGCCGGTCAGGGCCTCAGCTACGGACATCAGTACGTCACGTCCCAGGACACCACGGTGGGTCTTGTGCCGATGGGCTACGCCGACGGCATCCCGCGAAATGCCACGAATGTTGGACCGGTGAGCGTGGGTGGCACCCGGCGTACGGTCGCCGGCCGGGTCTGTATGGACCAGTTCGTCGTCGATCTCGGGCCCGCAAGCACAGCGCGGGCAGGGGACCCGGTGATTCTGTTCGGTGCCGGCGACTCGGGGGAGCCGACCGCGCAGGACTGGGCCGAGGCTACCGAGACGATCTCCTACGAGATTGTCTCGCGCATCGGCTCGCGGGTTCCCCGCATCTACCTCGGAGGTCAGATGTGAGTGGCCGGCGACGTACTCTCACCGGGATTGGTATCGGTCTGGCCGTAGCCGGCACCACCGCGGCGGTAGGTGTCGTCGCCGATCGTCTGGCCCGCGCACTCCAGACGGCCAAAGACCTAGACAACCTGGACGACTACGAAGAGGTGGCCTCGGCACAGGTCGTGGTGCTCGCCGACGACGGCGTGCCTCTGCATGTCGAGATCGACGAACCTGAGGGTCCTCCCGCAAAGCTGGCCAACGGGCAACCCACTGCGACGGTGGTGTTCTGCCACGGCTACACCTTGAGCCTGCGCAGCTGGGTGTTCCAGCGGCGGGCCCTGAAGGCGGCCGGCTACCGTGTCGTGCTCTGGGACGCTCGAGGTCACGGTCAGTCCGGAGCCGGCTCCAAGGAGTCCTACGAGATCGACCAGCTCGGTCACGACCTCTACTCGGTGATCAGCGCGGTCGTGCCCCGGGGCCCTCTGATCCTGGTCGGCCACTCGATGGGTGGAATGACCGTGATGGCCCTGGCGGCTCACCATCCCCAGCTGATCAAGAACCGCGTCATGGCTGTGGCGTTCGTGGCCACCAGCCCGGGCGGTATCTCGGCCGTCTCGTGGGGGCTGGGCAAGGTGCTGGGCAAGGCGGTGCACCGGCTGGGGCCGTTCGCAGTCGGCCAGCTCGCCGGGCGCCAGGGTCTGGTCAACTCCGTGTTGAAGGCCGGGCGCGAGGTCGAGGAGTACTTCGTCGACCTCTACTCCTTCGCCTCGCCGGTGCCGCTGAGCATCGTGCGGCTGACCGCCGACATGATCTTCAAGACCCGGATCGAGGTCATCTCCGACTTCATGGAGACTTTCGAGAAGCACGACAAGCGTGAGGCTCTTGAGCAGTTCATCGGCGTCGAGACTCTGGTGCTCAACGGAATCCAGGACATGATGACACCGCCGGAGCACAGCGAGGAGATCGTCAGGCTGATTCCGGGTTCCGAGCACGTCCTGGTCAACGACGCAGGTCACATCATCATGCTGGAGCATGGCGACGTTGTCAGCGAACAGCTGCTTGCACTCATCTCGCGCGCCGAACGTGCCGCTTCCATCCACCTTGACCAGCGCGACAAACCGCGGGTGCGGCGCACGATCACCGACCTGGCCAAGAGGCGACGGTTGAAGGCGCTACAAGGACGGCGCCGCAGTGTGTCCTGAGCGGTCGTCGATGACTGAGACCTGCGGGGCCCTCGGTCCTTCCCGACGGGTCGCGCTGCCCACCGTCGGCGACACTCACGCCTGGGGCGCCAGGCTTGGGGCCCTGCTGCAGGCAGGCGACCTGGTCGTGCTGACCGGCGGCCTGGGCGCAGGCAAGACCACCTTGACCCAGGGCATCGCGCAAGGCCTGGGCGTGCGTGGCCCAATCACCTCGCCGACCTACGTCATCGCCCGCGTGCACCCTTCTCTGGCTGACGGTCCCGACCTCGTCCATGTCGATGCCTATCGGTTGGCTGGCCTGGCCGAGCTTGACGACCTGGATCTGGACGCCTCCCTCGAGCAGGCCGTCACGGTGGTCGAGTGGGGTCATGGTGTGGCCGAGCAGCTCAGCGAGGACTACCTCGAAGTGACCCTGGGCGGACACGACACCCGGACCGTGGACCTGGTCGGCCACGGCATGAGGTGGACCGCTGCAGGAACCGGCGCAACACTGGACGATCTTGTCCAACTACCCTGAGCCTGTGCTGCTGCTCGCGATCGACACCGCTACCTCGGCCATCACCGTCGCCCTGCACGACGGCGATCGCGTGCTGGCTGAGTCGAGCACGCTGGACGCCCGGCGGCACGGGGAGTACCTCGCGCCGGGGATCGCCAAGGTCTTGGCGCAGGCAGGGCGCACCTCGGC
>CABDZK010000081.1_pt1 | contig 19341 bp, 16 predicted proteins | sample 3132141 | NCBI WGS metagenome assembly CABDZK01 (sample SAMEA5534340, study PRJEB31848) | metagenome | biome: tundra; feature: field; material: soil | place: USA | collected 2013-05 | depth 0.45 m | reverse complement strand
GCAGGTCTTCATCCGCCGACGAGACCGCCACGTAACGAGCGGCCACCAACGCCCGCGACGAGCCGGGTTCCGCCTGAGCGAGCATCCAGGCTGCAGCCTTGGCAATCACGGCATCGGCGCCGTCCTGCTCCCCCGGCGGGATGAACGCGGGAATGATTCGCTGGGTCATCAGCAGGCCCACCCGGTTGATGATCGACTGGTTGCTCTCGCTGGCCCAAGCATCGGCCAAGACAGCAAGCAGGTGGCGCGGGTCGATCTCAGCCAGGCAGACCCCGTCGATCAGGGCGGTCCAGACGACTGCTCTGGCCTCAGCCTGTGGCACGGCCGCCAGCTCAGCGGGCGCGGCTTCAACGGTGGCCGCGTCGAGCTTGACGGTGGCCCAGGTCAGGTCCGTCGCGTTAGGGATGACCATGTTCGCGGCCGGCCTGCCCTCCAGCTGCGGCAGGGCGGTCTCGTCCCGGTCCACGGTCGTCAGCACGCGGAACACCTCTGTACCGCCCGAGAACCCGGCAACATCGATGCTGTGGGGACGATCTGCTGGATATGCCTTCGGCGGCGTCCTGCGCACCGTGGCCGACGTGATGGAGCCCTGATCGGTGGTCATCTCCGCCGAGATCGCATCCAGACCGGCGGTCCGCAGCCACGCATCGGCCCAGCCCTTGAGATCTTCACCACTTGCACGTTCCATCGCCGCCAGGAAGTCCGCGAGCGCAGCGTTGCCGTATGCGTGGGAGCGCAGGTAGTGCCCCACCCCGGAGATGAACGCGCCGTCGCCAATGTGAGCGATCAGCTGGCGCAGCGTGGCAGCCCCCTTGGCATAGGAGATGCCGTCAAAGTTCTGCAGCGCCGACTGGGCGTCGGGCGCAGGCAAGCCGGCCACCGGGTGGGTCGAGGGCATCCGCTCGGCGGCATAGCCCCACGGTTTGCGGGCCATTGAGAAGTCGACCCACGCGTCGGTGAACTCCGTTACCTCACACAGGGTCCGATGAGACATGTACTCGGCGAAGGACTCGTTCAGCCACAGGTCGTCCCACCACTTCATCGTCACCAGGTCGCCGAACCACATGTGAGCCATCTCGTGCGTGATAGTGCCGGACCGGGTCAACACCTCGTCGCGGGTCATGGCCCCGCGGAACACGTACTGGTCCCGCAGCGTCACGCAGCCGGGGTTCTCCATCGCGCCGGCGTTGAACTCGGGGACAAAGACCTGGTGGTACTGCCCGTACGGATAGCGGATGCCGAACAGCGAGTGATAGTAGTCGAAGGACTGCGCAGTGATCGTGAGCATCTGTTCGGCCTGGCGTTCCAGCGGTTCACGCAGCGAGGCCCTGGCGTGGACCCCCAGCGGGATCCCGTCATGCACCGCCGTGACCGAGACATAAGGTCCGGCGCACACGGTGAAGAAGTAGGTTGCCAATGGCTTGGTCGTGGCCAGCACCCAGCTTCCCTCGCCGGTGCGGGTGGCGGCGCCGTTTCCCAGCACGATCCACTCAGGCGGTGCGGTCACGCTGACGTCGTAGGGAGCCTTGAGGTCGGGCTGGTCGAAGCACCCGAAGACCCGCGGCGCGGCGTCCAGAAACGAGTGCCCGTAGACGTAGTGCAGCCCATCCGCGGAGTCGACCGCCCGGTGCAGGCCCTGCCCGTCGTTGCTGTAGCTCATGGTCGCGGTGACCACGACCTCGTTCTGCAGAGCCAAGGAGGTCAACCCGACCCGCTCGCCGTCGAAGCCGGCGAGGTCGACCAGCACACCGTTTAGCGTGACCCGGTGGAGCCGATACGGCTTCACGTCAAGGAACGTCGACGCCCCTTGCTGCGCGCACGTGAACCGCACCGTGCTGCAGGACTCAAAGGTCGCGGGGCCCTGGGCCAGATCGAGCTCGACGCGGTATCCGGTGACATCGATGAGGGCAGATCGCGCCCCCGCTTCCAAACGGGTCAGGTTGGTCATCCCAGCACTCTTGCAGAGGCGGTTGTGAGCGGCCGCCGAAGGTCCGTGCCGGGCGTTCACAGTGAGTTCCTCTCAGCGTTGCCGGTACCCCGAGGCCATCGTCTCCAGGCGGGCTATACGGTCCGCCATCGGTGGGTGGGTGGCGAACAGCCGCGAGACGTCCTGGGCTCGGAACGGGTTGGCGATCATCATGTGACTGGCGTTGACCAGATCACGCTGAGGCGCCAATGGCGCCGCGGCCGTCCCGCGCTCCAGCTTGCGTAGCGCCGACGCCAAGGCTAAGGGGTCTCCGGTGAGTTTGGCGCCGTCCTCGTCGGCGTCATACTCACGCGTGCGGGTGATCGCCAGCTGAATAGTCGTGGCGGCAAGCGGAGCGAGCAGGGCCATGGCCATCATGGCGACCGGGTTGGCTCGGTCGTCCTCGCTGCTGCCCCCGCCACCGCCGAAGAAGCTCATGAACATGAACATCTGGGCGATGCTGGTGATGACGCCGGCAACGGCGGCCGCGACCGAAGACGTCAAGATATCCCGGTTGTAAACGTGCATCAGCTCGTGGCCGAGAACCCCGCGCAGCTCACGCGCGTCGAGCAGCTCCAGGATTCCCTGGGTGCAGCAGACCGCCGCGTGGGACGGGTTGCGTCCCGTGGCAAAGGCATTGGGCGCGTCGGTGGGCGAGATGAACAACCGCGGCATCGGCTTTGTCGCAGCGCTCGAGAGCTCGCGCACGATGCGGTACATCGCCGGTGCCTCAGCCTCGGTGACGGGTCGGGCGCGCATCGCCTTGATCGCGATCCTGTCGCTGTTCCAGTACCCGTAGGCCGTCATGACGACCCCGAACAGGGCAAAGACCCAGATGTACTGGCCCTGTTTGAACACGGCACCCAGCGCCAGTAGCACGGCGAAGATGCCGCTAAAGAGCAGCGTGGTCTTCAGCCCGTTGTAATGGTTATGCATGTTCTTCCCAACGTGGCTGCTAGAAATGGTGTTCCGTAGGGCAGAAGATGGCCGGCCGCCGTGCTGACCACCGTCCCAACAGTCGCTACCCTCCGAAGAACCCCAGGAGCATCTGCGGGCTGAAGCTGGTCAGTACCAGTGCCACCGCCGTGAGCCCGACCGCGACCAGCGTCGCGGGATGAACACGAACGGCAGTTGCCGCAAGGGTCTGTACCGCCACCGGAGCGGTCCCGTCCGGCGTCCCGAGCGGCGCGGCCTGGGCCTGGGTGTCGGGGGTGGAGATGACGATGAGCAGCCAGCGCAGGTAGACGGCCACGCCCAGGACGGCGTTGATCGCCGCGATGACGGCCAGCAACCAGAGCTGGCTGCTGACAACCGGCCCCAGCGCGGCGACCTTGGCCACCAGACCAAGGAAGCCCGGCGGCAGCCCGGCCAGCGACAGCAAGCCCAGCCCGAGGGCACTGGCCAGAACAGGGTGCTCACCGAACAGACCCTGGTACTGCGAGATGGTGCGCGCGCGTTCAGCTCCCATGATCTGGACCAGGGCAGCGACTACGGCGAAGACCAGGAGCGTGGCCAGGACGTAGGCCAGAAGATACTCCCCTGACGCCTTGACCGCAGCGGAGGAAACGGCTGCCAGCGGCAGGACCACCCACCCGGCCTGGGCCACGGTCGACCACGCGAGCAGCCGGACGACGCCGTCCTGCCTCAACGCCATGATGTTGCCCAGCGTCATGCTCACCGCCGACACGATTGCGATGGCGGCCAGCGCTGAGCTGCCCAGTGGCGTGACAGCCCGGATCACCACGAGCAGGGCCGCCAGTGCAGCGATCTTGGAGACGCCGGCCAGGAAGGCGGCGATCGGCAGGGGGGCTCCTTCGTAAGTCTCTGGAGTCCACGCATGGAACGGCACGAGGGAGAGCTTGAAACCGATACCGGCGATGACCACGACCACGGCCAGGACCAGGATGGGACGCCGGAGCGGATCGATGCTGGAGGCCAGCGCGGTGCCGGGATCCAGGAAGCCGCTCCCGGTGGCCGTGAACCACAGCGCAGCCGACAGCGCCAGCAGGCCGAAGGAGACCAACGCGGTGGTGAGCAGGGCCACTGCACCCGAGATCGCCGAGTGCGCGCCCCGCAGGGCAACCAGCGCCACCGTGGGCAGAGTGGCGAGCTCCAGGCCGATCAGCCATGAGCCGACGTCGCGGGCGCCAGCAACTGCAGTGGCTCCGGCCGTCGCTACCAGGACCAGACTCACGATGACTGCGGTGGCGCCCGGTGACTCCTTCTTATCGTCGGGCCAGGTCAGCAGCAGGGTCAGTGCGGCGGCCAGCAGTGCAGCCAGCTGCAGGGTCGAGGAGACCGAGTCTGCGACGTACATGCACTGGCCACTGCCGGGCAGGCAGAGGGTGCGGCGAGCAGCTCCTGCGACCGTGCCCAAACCGGCGAGGGTGGCGACAACACCCACCATCAGGGCGACCAGCGCAATCACGTAGTGCGCGCGACGAAGGTGTTGGACTGCAACATCGGTGACCAGAACGACGGCCGCTCCGACAGCCGGTGCGAGCACGGGCAGCAGAATCCCAGCGTTCACGCTGACAACGGCCTGGCTCATCGGGGCACCTCCATGGTGATCGCGGCGGCGTCCTTGTAGGTCGAGTTCAGCAGCAGTCCCGGGGCCACGCCCAGAATAAGGACTGCAGCAACCAAGACTGACAGCACGGACCATTCGCCGCCGCGGGCGTCCGCATGTGCTGGTGTTGTGCGATCGCCAGACCAGATGAGGCGCAGCACCCTCACCGAGTACGCCGCGGCCACTCCCGCGCCCAGGACGGCCATGATGACCAGGAATCGCATGAAGCCCAGGGGACGGTCGGGCGCCGGGTTCCACGCGGAGTACATCGCGAGGAACTCGCCCCAGAAGCCCACCAGACCGGGAAGGCCGAGCGACGCGGCGAAGCCGACGACGAGGGCAACACCGAGGCGTGGTGAGACCTCACGCAATGCGGCGCGTGCGGTGGCGATGTCGGCTGATCCCCAGCGTTCCTTCAGACCGCCGACGAGGAAGAAGAGCAGGGCGGAGACCACGCCATGGGCGATGTTGGCGAACAACGCAGCCTGCAGTCCCACGGTCGTCCCGCTCGAGAGCCCCAGCACCACAAAGCCCATGTGCGCAACCGAGGAGTAGGCAATGAGCCGTTTGAGGTCGTTCTCGACCAAACAGGCCAGCCCTCCCCAGATGATGCCGATGACGCCGAGAGTGGCGAACGCCGGCGCCAACGCACCGAATCCGAGAGGCAGCGGTGCGATGGCAAGCCGCACGACCCCGTACGTGCCCATCTTCAGCAGAACTGCTGCCAGCAGCACCGAACCTGCAGTGGGCGCGATGGTGTGTGCCGGCGGCAGCCAGGTGTGCAGCGGCCAAATCGGGATCTTGATTCCCATGCCAACCAGGAGCAGCGCCGCAATGATGATCTGGGTACTGCGAGCGATTCCCGCACCATGCAGGGTCGCCAGGGCGTCCAGGTCGGCCGTGCCCGAGGCCTGCACGAGGGCCAGGATGCCAATCAGCATGAGCGTGGAGCCGAGGACGGTGTACAGCACGAAACGACCTGATGCGTCGCGGCGTGCGGCGAGATCGTGCGAGTCGCCGTAACGGGAGATCAGCACCCACATCGGCACGAGCACGATTTCGAAGGAGACATAGAAGATGACGGCGTCACGTGCCAAGAACGTTGCCAGCGCGCCGAGCTCGACCAGTTGCAGACACCCGTAGAACGTCGAGGGCGAGCCGCCATGCGAAGGCCGCGACCGGGCGTGGACCACCACGGCGACACTGAGCAACGCGGTGAGAAGCAGCAGGGGTGCGCTGATCCCGTCGACCGCGAAATGCAGCCTGACCCCGAGGGAAGTCAGCCACGGCTGGTTCAGCACAGGTCGTGCCATCACCGTTGCAATGACCAGCAGGGCCGTGGCAATGCTGGCCACAAGGCTGATGATGTTGGCGTTGTCTTCGGGCACGGCCCTGTAACCACGCCCGGAGAGGATCAGGTAGGTGCCGGTAACGGCTGGGATCACCAGAGCTGCGATGAGCACGATTACCACAACGTCACGCCCGACACGCCAACCGCCAGGAGCCCGACGAAGACCCACACGAGGTATGAGGACGGCTTGCGGGTGTGCACCCGTTCGCTAGCAGCGCCAGTCCATCGCGTCACCATGACGGTGCCACGGACGTAGGCATCAATGACCTCGCGGTCAGCTCTCACCACGATCCGCGCCAGCGTGAACACCGGGGATACGACTGCAACATAGATACCGTCCGCTCCGAAACCCTTGTCGAACAATGCCATTCGGCGGGCGCCCAGGAGTTCGGCCGCATCACCACTGAGATTCAGCGAAGCCATCCGCCCGACCACGATCCAGGCCGCCAAGACCACGAGCAATGACGACGCTGCCAGGTACCAGACGATGTGTGCATGGACCGTCGGAACGAGCGGTGTGAAGATGATCAGCCCTCCGACCACGGTCAGGAAAGCAAGGGCCCCGATCGCGAAGCGGGCACCGGCGAATATCTCGGCGTGGCCATGCTCGGGCTCGGCCTGCGCCACGGGCGCCGCCGCAGGCTGGGGTGTGTCGAACTGGGCGCGAGTTGCCGCCTCAGCGAAGAAGTCGACGAGGGTGACATCCACGACCGTTCGCGACGCCTCGATCGTGGCCTGGCGAACGGCCTCCTCCTCGGGTTTCAGGTGGGTGAGGACCAGCCAGGCGCGGGTGCAGTAGCCAGCGGTAAGCAACACCGTCATGCCGAAAGCGAGAAGGACGATCCACCCTGCCAGCGAACCCAGCTCGGTGACGTTGTCGAAGGCCGCACCAAGGACGTACTCCTTGGAGAAGAACCCGACCAGAGGCGGAACTCCGGCAAGGGAGAGAAGGCCGATGCCGATCGGCCATTTCAGCTGCGGGTTATAGCGCACTCCACCCGACAGCTTCACCGCCGCAGTACCGGCCATCAGGACACTGAGCCATCCGATCGCCAAGAACAACAGTGCCTTGAACATCGCGTGAGACAACAGGTGGAAGATCGCCGGGCCAACTCCGATCGCTGCCGGTGCAACAGCCAGCGCAGACAGCATGATCGCGATCTGACTGAGGGTGGAGTAGGCCAGCATCCGTTTGAGGTCCGACTGACCGAAAGCAATGATCGCTGCGCCGACCATTGTTATGGCGGTGATAACCGCCAGGACAAACCGAGCCGGATCCGACAGGACGAAGATCGGGAAAAGACGCGCCAGAAAGAAGGTGCCGGCGGCGACCATCGTCGCGGCATGGATGAGCGCCGAAGCAGGTGTCGGGCCCTCCATCGCATCCGGCAGCCAGTCATGGAAGGGGAACTGAGCCGACTTGCCGGCGACGCCGACCAGTAGACAGAGCAGGGCAGCGGTGAGGGTCGAAGCCGACAAGTGTTGCCAGCGGTCGATCACGACCGGGATGGACGTGGTTGCCACGCCGGAGGCCAGGATGATGAGGCCGACAACGAATGCCAGGTCGGCGATACGGGTGACCAGGAACGCCTTGGTGGCAGCCCGACGCGCGGACTCGAGCCGGCTGTTGTGGCCGATGAGCAGGTAGGAACACCAGCCCATGACCTCCCAGCCGATGAGGGTGAGCACGAGGTCGCCAGACAGAACCACCAGGAACATGGCCGCCAGGAACAGGGAGACCGATGCCACGAAGACCCCAAAGCGGTCGTCCTCATGCAGGTACCACGTGGAGAACAGCTGGACCGCCAGTCCCACGATGGCCACGGCGACCACCACGATCGCGCTGAGGTCATCCACAAAGAGGTTCAACGGCATCTGCAGCTGCCCTAGCGGCAGTGGCCCGACAGTAGAGATCAAGGGCGTAAACGGTTTGTTGTGGACCGCATACAGGACGTACAAGCCGGCGAGCAGGCTCAGTGCCGCGCTGCCGGACGCGATGAGCGCGCTGGCCCGCTGATTACGACGAGCTACCCACAAACCCAGGATCGACGCTATGAAGGGGGCCAGGACAACTAGCCGGGCGGCCAGGGAAACGGAATCTGTCATAAACCGGGCTCGCTCAGGTCGATGTGGCCACGGTCGCGGAACAGCGCCAGGATCACGGCCAGCGCGACCCCCATCTCGGCAGCGGCGATGGTAATGAGGAAGAGCGTCAGGACCTGGCCGGTGTGCAGCTTGTCGTTCAGCACCGAGCCCATCGTGACGAATAGCAGGTTGGCAGAGTTGAGCATCAGCTCGACACCGATCAGGACCAGCACCGCGTTGCGCCGGGCCATCACGCCGTAGGCTCCGGCCCCGGCAAGGACACAGACGAGCATGAGAGGCAGCCACATGTGGATCATGAGCTCACCCCGACCGGAGTCTGCGGCAAGTCCGGCACGAGAGTCTCCGCAATGGGCTGCTCTTGAGTCTGCGCCTTGGAGGGCATGCGAGAGACGGCCAACGCTGCAATCAGGGCAATCAGCAGCAGCACGGAGAGCAACTCGAAGGGCCACACCCAGGCCCCGAACAGCTGGGTCGCGATCCCCTTCGTGTCAGCAGTCCTGATCGGGCGAAGTTCTCCGCCCAGAGCCGGAAGCAGCACCGAAGCGAACAGCACGCTGGTGCCGGCACCGATCAGCGCCGCCGCAATCCGTTGAACGCCACTGGAACTCTGGTCCGGGCTGCGGCCCATGGGCGCTCGGGTCAACATGAGCGCGAAGAGCACGAGCACGACGACTGCGCCGACATAGACGAGTAGCTGTACCAGGGCCACCAGCTCAGCGCCCAGAATCAGATAGCAGCCGGCCAGAGTGCCCAGGGTGACGACCAGCCAGAGCGCTGCGTGCACAAGTTGCTGGGTGGTCACCGCGAGAATCGCACTCGCCGCTGTGATCAGGCCAACAGCACAGAAAAGAATGTCCAGCGTCGTCATGGGCGTCCCTCCGGAGCCGTTCGGGCAGGTTTGTTCGCCGCTGTGATCTCCTGCGGCTCAACCGAGTTCGGGTCCAGCGCCGGCGGCGGTGGCACGGTGGACATCCACTGTCCGAGCTTGGACTTCTCGTGCAGCAGGTCCAGGACGTTGACCTCGGCGTACTCGAACTCGGGGCTCCAGTGCAGGGCGTCGAACGGGCAGACCTCAATGCAGATGCCGCAGTACATGCACAAGGAGAAGTCGATGGCGAACCGGTCGAGCACGTTGCGCTGACGCTCACGCCCGCCTTCGGTGGTCGCCGGCAGCGTCTCCTTGTGGGAGTCGATGTAGATACACCAGTCCGGGCACTCACGCGCACACAGCATGCAGTTCGTGCAGTTCTCTTCCAGCAGGGCAATGACCCCCCGGGTGCGCGGTGGCAGGTGCGGTTGCGCGTCGGGGTACTCGGCCGTGTGAGTCGGCCTGGTCAAGGTCCTGGCCGTGGTGGCCAGTCCCTTGAGAAGACCGGGTATGGCGCCACGTGACGTGGACGGCTTGTCATGTGAATGCTGTTGATCGGTCATGAGGTCAAGACGACCACTCCTGCGGTCAGGGCCAGCTGAGCCAGCGCGAGGGGAACGAGAACCAACCAGGCGAGGCGCTGGAGCTGGTCCTCACGCAGGCGCGGCCAGGCCACGCGCAGCCAGATGATCACAATCGCGATGATCAGGCCCTTGAGGATCGTCCACAGGGGCCCCATCGAGTCGGAGAACGGACCGCGCCAACCGCCGAGAAAGAGAACGGTGAACAACAAAGACATCACCACGATGCCGGCGTACTCCGAGAGCAGGAAAAACGCGAACCGCAGTCCGCTGTATTCGGTGAACGGCCCCATCACGATCTCGGAGTCGGCGATCGGCATGTCGAAGGGCGAACGCTGGAGCTCGGCCACTGCCGCGATCAGGAAGACGAAAGCGCCAGGGAGCTGCCACAACAACCACAGCGGATTCCACGCTTGCGCGATACCGGTCAGCGACACGGTCCCCGCAGCCAGGGCGACCGATGCCACTGACAGAACCAGCGGCAGCTCATAGCTGAGAAGCTGTGCAGCCGCACGCATGCCGCCGAGCAGGGCGTACTTGTTGGCGCTTGACCAACCCGCCATCAAGAGCCCCAGAATCCCGACCGCGCTGGCCGCCAGGACGAACAGCACACTGGCACCCACATCCGCCGCGACCACTGTCGCGGAGATCGGGATGACGCTCAGGGCAACGAGATAGGGCACCAATGCGACTGCGGGCGCTAGCTTGAACACCCAACGGTCAGCCGCACGCGGGACGATGTCTTCCTTCTGGACGAACTTGGCGCCATCGGCGACCAGCTGGGCCCAGCCATGGAACCCGCCGGCGTACATCGGACCGAGCCGACCCTGCATGTGCGCCATAACCTTGTGCTCGGTCTGGCCGACGGCCAACGGCAGCACCAGAAAGGCGAGCAGAACGCTTACTGAACGCAGTACGACCTCAAGCACAGGATTCAACGCGGTCCCCAGGTGATGTCAGGCACGCCGGGTGCTGTGATCTTGCGACGACCCGGCTTCTCAGTGTGCGCAGCGCCATGCGACGGTGCGCCCTCGCCCGGCTCCTTTGCGCCGGGCCATGCCTTGCTGGCGCGTGCGGCCAGGACAAAGGACTTCCGCAAGGGTGTTCCGTCAAAGCCGTTGGGCAACAGCAGTGGTCGCAGACCGAGTCCGGTCCCGTCGTCGAACCCGACGAAGTCAATGCCGAACATCTCGTGCGTCTCACGTTCGTGCCACGCCGCGCCGGACCACAGGACCGTTGCACTGGCCGGCGCCTGACCGCTGGGCACCCGGGTGCGCATCAGCACGCGCGCCAACGCGCCCCGCCCGGTCGAGCTGTTCATGAGGTGACACACGACGTCGAAACCGGGACTCTCTTCGGCGTCCATCTGGTCGACGGCGGTCAGCCAGTCAAAGAAGTCGAATCCTTCACTGCGGGCCACGCTCAGCGCAGCCGCCCACTCGTCCAGGGGAACGTCGCGGCAGGGCGTCTCGGTCACGACTGCTCACCACCGGTGTGACCAACGGTCACTGCTGGCATGGTCACGTGGGGGGCCATTTGTGGCTGCGTCACTTGCGGCTGTGTCACTTGTGGCTGTGTCAGCAAGGGTCGGGTGACTTCGGCTGCCGTGGCGCGGCGCGATCCGGCGTACTTTGCCTGCATGGCCTTGGTGGACAACGTCTCCGAGGCGATCTTCTCCTGGAGGCGGATGATGCCCTGCAGCAGAGCCTCAGGCCGTGGCGGGCATCCCGGCACATAAACATCGACGGGAATAAGAGTGTCAACACCCTTGGTTACGCAGTAGGAGTCCCAGTAGGGGCCGCCGCTGTTCGCGCAGGAACCGAAGGAGATGACGTACTTGGGCTCGGGCATCTGGTCGTAGAGCCTTCGGATCGCCGCGGCCATCTTGTCGGAGACCGTTCCGGACACCACCATCAGATCGGCCTGGCGTGGGCCGGGCGCGAACGGGATCACACCAAGCCGGATGAAGTCGTGGCGCGCCATGGACGCGGCGATGAACTCGATCGCGCAGCAGGCCAGTCCGAAGTTGAACACCCACAGGCTGTAGCGGCGGCCCCAGTTCAGGACCACCTTGATCGGGCGAGGTGCATCGTTGTTGAGCAGTCCGACGCTGGGCATAGGCAGCTCGACCTTCACCGGGTCACCACCGTATTCAATGTCAGGAGCTCCAATGTCAGGAGCTCGAAAGTCATCAGACCCACCGGAGCAGCCCCCGGCGTGCGGCGTGGGCCAAGCCGATCAGGACGACAAGGATGAAGATTGCCATCTCGGCCAGCGAGACCGCACCGAGGTCGGGGCTGCGGATCACCGTGGCCCAGGGAAAGAGGTACACCGCGTCCACGGCGAACACGACGTAGAGGAACGCGTAGAGGAAATAGCGGACGTTGGTCTGCGCCCAACCCTCGCCGACGGGGTCGACACCACACTCATAGGTCGTGAGCTTCATCGCGGTGGGCGCACGGGGAGCAAGTATGAGACGAGCTCCCATCGCTGCCACGAAGAGGAGCACGCCTGCCAAAACGACTCCAGCAACAGTCAGGTAGGGGGACACGCGGGACAGCCTAACCAGTGGCGGCTGGCGTCTTTTCGGGAGGTCCCACCTGGACGCCAGCGACCGACGCGCGAATCTCGCTGGCCGAGCCACCCAAGCAGCCTCTCAGATACGAGGTAATATCAGACAATCTCCGACGTCATAGGGACGTATGGGACATCCAAGAAATCTGGTGGAAACGCACGCATGAGTATCAAGCGAGTTCAGCGTCTTGACAGTGTAGTCATTCGTTTCGCAGGGGACTCGGGTGATGGGATGCAGCTCACCGGAGATCGCTTCACCTCAGAAACCGCAGCGCTTGGCAACGACTTGTCCACACTTCCTAACTACCCGGCGGAAATCCGTGCACCTCAGGGGACGCTGCTGGGTGTCTCGAGCTTCCAGCTGCACTTTGCCGACCACATTGTCCTGACCCCCGGCGACGCACCTGACGTCCTGGTGGCGATGAACCCGGCCGCGTTGAAGGCGAACCTGAGCGACTTGCCGCGCGGCGGCACAATCATCGTCAACACCGATGAGTTCACCAAGCGAAACCTTTCCAAAGTCGACTACGAGGTGTCTCCGGTCGAGGACGGCAGCCTGGACGGTTACCACGTGCACCCGCTCAGCTTGACGTCACTCACCGTCGACGCGCTTGCTGACTTCCCCTTGTCCCGCAAGGATAAGGAACGGTCCAAGAACATGTTCGCACTCGGCCTGCTGTCGTGGCTGTACACCCGCCCGACCACCGGGACCGAGCAGTTCCTGAAGAACAAGTTCGGGTCCAAACCCGAAATCCTCGAGGCGAACCTCGCTGCCCTGCATGCGGGCTTCAACTACGGCGAGACCACCGAAGACTTCGCCGTCACCTACGAGATCGCCCCGGCCGAGATGCGCGCCGGCACCTACCGCAACATCACCGGCAACACGGCGGTCGCCTACGGCCTGGTTGCCGCGGCTCACCTCAGCGGCTTGCCACTGGTCCTGGGCGCCTACCCCATCACCCCGGCAACGGACATCCTGCACGTGCTGTCGAAGCTGAAGCGGTATGGCGTGACGACCTTGCAGGTCGAGGACGAGATTGCCGCCGTCGGGGCTGCGATCGGAGCCTCCTACGGCGGGGCCCTGGGCGTCACGCCCACCTCCGGTCCTGGTGTCGCGCTCAAGTCCGAGGCGATTGGCCTCGCGGTCACAATGGAGTTGCCCCTGGTCATCGTCGATGTCCAGCGTGGTGGTCCCTCGACCGGCCTGCCCACCAAGACCGAGCAGTCCGACCTGCTGCAGGCGATGTTCGGGCGCAACGGCGAGTCCCCCGTCGCGGTCGTCGCCCCCCAGTCTCCGGGCGACTGCTTCGACGCAGCCCTGGAAGCGGTCCGGATCGCCACGACCTACCGGACCCCGGTGTTCCTGCTCTCTGACGGCTACCTCGCCAACGGCTCAGAGCCGTGGTGCATCCCCGACGTCGCGACCCTGCCTCACAACGAAGTCACCTTCGCTACAGAGCTCAACGACGTTGATGCCAATGGCGACTGGGTGTTCCACCCGTTCCTGCGGGACCCCGAGACCCTCGCTCGGCCATGGGCCGTCCCAGGCACCCCCGGCCTGGAGCACCGCATCGGCGGCATCGAGAAGGCCGACGTCACCGGCGACCTGTCCTACGACCCCGACAACCACGACAAGATGACGCGGCTGCGCCAGGCCAAGATCGACGGCATCGCCAAGACGATCCCGAACATCGAGGTGGACGACCCATCCGGTGTCGCCGACGTGCTGATCCTGGGCTGGGGTTCCACCTACGGCCCGATCGCGGAAGCTGCACGCTTGGCGCGCAGCAACGGCATGAACGTCGCCCGCGCCCATATTCGCCACCTGAACCCCTTCCCACCCAACCTCGGCGAGGTGCTCCGCGGGTACCAGCAGGTGATCGTGCCTGAGATGAACCTCGGCCAGCTCGCGATGATGCTGCGCGCCAAGTACCTCGTGGACGTGCAGTCCTACACGCAGGTGCGCGGGTTGCCCTTCACCTCCATCGAGCTTGCGAACGTCCTGACCGAGGCCAAAGCCAATCTGAGCGGAGCTACCCGATGACCAACGTTGACCTCGGTATGCCGGGTGCTGGAACCCTCGGCGTGCCGCACCTCCTTGACGACGCGCCCAAACAGAGTAAGAAGGACTTCGCCAGCGAGATGGAGCCCCGCTGGTGCGCGGGCTGCGGCGACTACTCAATCCTGTCTGCAGTCCAGGGATTCCTGCCCGAGCTCGGTCTGAAGCGCGAGAACATCGTCTTCGTCTCCGGCATCGGATGCTCCTCGCGTTTCCCCTTCTACATGAACACCTACGGCGTGCACTCGATCCACGGTCGTGCCCCGGCCATCGCGACCGGTCTGGCGACGGCCCGCGGGGACCTGTCGGTGTGGGTCGTCACCGGTGATGGTGACGCGCTGTCAATCGGCGGCAACCACCTGATCCATGCGATGCGACGCAACGTCAACCTCAAGATCCTGTTGTTCAACAACAGGATCTACGGCCTGACCAAGGGTCAGTACTCCCCCACCTCCGAGTTCGGCAAGGTCACCAAGTCCTCACCGTTCGGCTCGGTCGACAGGCCCTTCAACCCGGCCTCACTGGCCCTGGGTGCGGAGGCCACCTTCGTGGCTCGCACAATGGACACCGACCGCAAGCACTTCACGTCAGTGCTTCGCGCGGCTGCCGAACATCGTGGCACGGCTCTGGTCGAGATCTACCAGAACTGCCCCATCTTCAACGACGGAGCCTACGAGCTGATCAAGGACCGCGACCAGGCCGAAGCCCGGATCGTCCACCTCATCGACGGGCAGCCGGTGCGGGTGGGCGCCGACAAGCTCGTGGTACGCGGCGACTCCGGCGAGCTCGTGGTTGTTGCCGCCGAGGGCGCCGACATGTCACGCGTTGTGGTTCACGACGCCGGCGCCGACGACCCGTCGATGGCTTTCCAGCTCTCCCGGCTCGAGGACCCGACGATGGCCCACATGCCGATGGGAATCTTCCGTAATGTCACCCGGCCGAGCTACGACGACCTCGTGCGAGCCCAGGTCGATGACTCCGTCACCAAGGCCGGCGGCCCAGCGACCGACGCCGACCTTGCCACGCTGCTTCATGGTAAGGACACCTGGAACGTCGGCGATTGACCAATCGTCTGACGGATAGCACCAAGAGCGTCACGGACAAGCCCAAAGACGCCACGGGCACCCCCCAGGACGCACGACGCGGCACCATCTACGGTGCCGGCGCCTACGCGATCTGGGGGGTGTTCCCTCTTTACTTCCACCTGCTCGCACCCGCGGGGGCTTGGGAGATTCTGGCCCACCGCATCCTGTGGACCCTGCTCCTGTGCGTCGCAGTTCTGGTTGTCCGCCGAGACTACGGCTGGGGACGTTCTGTGTTCGCCAACCCCGCGATGCTCGGGGCAGTCACGCTGGCCGGGGTGCTACTGGCAGTCAACTGGACCATCTACGTGTGGGCGGTGATGGCTCACCACGTCACCGAGGCGTCGCTGGGCTACTTCCTCAACCCGATCGTGACTGTGGCGATCGGCGTGCTCGTCCTGCACGAGAAGCTTCGCCGGCTGCAATGGCTCGCCGTCGCGATCGGGCTCGTGGCCGGGGTCTATCTCACGATCGACTTAGGGCGTCCTCCGTGGATCGCTGTGGGTCTGGCCTTCTCGTTCGCTTTCTACGGCCTGATGAAAAAGCGACTCGGCGCCTCGCTGAGCACCTTCCAGAGCCTGACCTCAGAGACTGCGGTACTGCTGCCGGTGGCCATAGCCGTCCTCGTCTGGGTCACCGTCACGGGCCAGAGCACGCTCACCGTGGACTCTCCCACCCACCCCCTGCTCCTGGCCTCGGCCGGGCTGGCGACCGCCGCGCCTCTGCTGTTGTTCGGTGCGGCTGCCCGGCTGGTACCCCTGGTGACGATCGGCCTCCTGCAGTTCGTCACGCCGGTCCTGCAGCTGCTGTGCGGTGTTCTGCTCCTGGGCGAGACCATGAGTCGCAGCCGCTGGATCGGCTTCGGCATCGTGTGGATCGCGCTGCTCGTGCTGACCTTTGACTCGATCCGGTCGGTCCGCACCCGCCGCCGACTGGCCGACGCAGCCGAAGTAGCCGCGCTCTGAGCTCACCGTAGTGACCCCAGAGTCGGCCGCGGGCTAGCCGGCGCGGTTGACGACGACCCCTACCAGGTCCGACAGGGCGGTGAGGCAGTCGTGCGCGGGAGAGTGAACCGGGAGCGCGCGGGCCAGCGGCCCAAGAAGTTCCTGAGCTTCTTGGGCCACCGTGTTCGTCCGTTCGCGGGCCTGGCCCATGGCAGGGTGGGCTCGCAGCAGAGCGAGGGCCTCGGCGTGCAGCGCGTCAACTCGCAAATCGGAGTCGGCGCTGAGCAGATGCTTGAGACGATCGTCGGCGGGATCTTTCGACTGGCGTACCAAGAGCACCGGAAGGGTCGCAACGCCCTCACGCAGATCCGTGCCGGGCTCCTTGCCGGACTCCCCCGACCCCGAGGAGATGTCGAGCAGGTCGTCAGCGAGCTGAAAGGCGATACCAAGGCGCTCACCATAGCGGCTCATGATCTCGACGGTCTCCGGCGGGCAGCCGCTGAACATCGCACCGTATCGGGCAGCCGTCGCGATGAGCACTCCAGTCTTGTCCGCCAGCACGCCGAGGTAGTAGTCGATCGGGTCAACACCCTCCGGCGCCGGACGGGCATCACGGATCTGCCCTGAGCACAGCCTTACGAACGTCTGCGCCTGGATCTTGACCGCCTCTGGCCCCAGCTCGGCGACAAGCTCAGAAGCCTTGCCGAAAAGCAGGTCGCCAACCAGGATCGCGTCGGAGTTGCCGTAATGCGCGTTGGCGCTCAGCACGCCGCGGCGCAGGTCGGCCTCGTCCATCACATCGTCGTGATAAAGCGAGGCGAGATGGGTCAGCTCCACGCCGGTCGCAGCCATGACGACCTCATCGTTGATCCCCGTGCCCAGCTCCGCAGCAAGCAGGGTGAGCATCGGCCGGAATCGCTTGCCCCCGGCCTCGGACAGATGCATGGACGCCTGTGCGATGAAGGGGTCCTCGTGGTCGACAACACTGCGCAGCAGCGCATCGACAGCCGCCAGACCTGCCAGCAGTCTTTGAACCAGCTCCGGAGACGTTGCGGGCAGCCCCAGAGCGGGTGACGCCTCAGTCACCGAAGGAACAACGATGAACGGGACGCAAGGTCCAGCAGCGGTCCGGGGACAACGCCGAGCACCAGTGTCATGAGAACTCCGAGCGAGACCGCCGCAGTGGTGAGGATGGACGGCGAGACCACGCGGACCGAGTCTCCAGCCGGCTCGGAGAAGTACATCAGCACGACCACCCGCACGTAGACGAAGGCGGCAATGGCGCTGGAGAGCACACCGACCACCGCCAGCGGGGTCGCGCCGTGATCAATGGCCGCCGAGAACACAGCGAACTTGGCCGTGAAGCCCGACGTCAGCGGTATACCGGCGAAAGCCAGGAGCAGGAAGGCGAAGGCCCCCGCGACCACGGGGTGGTTCTTGCCCAGCCCGGCCCACTGCGACAGGTGGGTGGCTTCCGAGCCACCATCACGGACCAGCGACACGATGGCGAAAGCCGCGATCGTGCTGAAGCCGTAAGCCACGACATAGAACATCACCGCGGAGATTCCGACCTTGTCGAAAGCCAGCAGACCGGTCATCACGAACCCGGCGTGGGCGATCGAGGAGTAGGCCAGCAGTCGCTTGATGTCGGTCTGGGTGACCGACAGCACGGCACCCACGACCATGGTCAGGATGGCGACCCCCCAAAGCGCCGGCGACCAGTCCCAGCGGCTGTCCGCGACGCCGACATAGATGAAGCGCAGAATCGCACCAAATGCGGCGACCTTGGTACAGGCGGCCATGAAACCGGTGATCGGGGTGGGCGCGCCCTGGTAGACGTCCGGGGTCCACGAGTGGAACGGCACGGCTCCGATCTTGAAGAGGAGTCCGACCAGTACGAGCGCTATTCCGGGGATCAGCAGGCCATCCATACCGGACTGCGTGCCGATGGCCTTGGAGATGACGGACAGGTCCATAGACCCGGCGTAGCCGAAAAGCAGCGCGGAGCCGAACAGGAAGAAAGCCGACGAGAAGCCACCAAGCAGGAAGTACTTCAGCGACGCTTCCTGGGAAAGCAGACGGCGGCGGCTGGCCAGCCCGGACAGGATGTACAGCGGCAGCGAAAGGACCTCCAGCGCGATGAACATCGTCAACAGGTCGCCGGCAGCCGGGAAGAGCAACATGCCCCCGATACAGAACATCGTCAGGGGGAAGACCTCGGTCGTGGCAGCACCGGCCCGAACCGCGGCGCTTTCCTGCGCCGAACCCGGCGCCGAGGCACCCTGGGCGGTGAACGCATCCGAGCCGATCCCGTCGAACCGCTCTGCCATGGCGAGCACGCTGAGGACGGACAGCGCCAGAATCGTGCCCTGAAGGAACAGCGCCGGCCCGTCGATGACCACAGCACCTGCAAGCGTGCTCCCCTGGTGGCCCACGCCGAAACCAACCGCAACCAGCGCGGCGACTAGGCCCGCGAGCGCGACAGCCACCTGAGCGGTGTAGCGCGAAGCCCTGGGTGCGAAAGCCTCCACGAGGACACCGATCATGGCCGCGCCGAAGACGACCAGCATCGGCAGGACCGCGCCGTAGTTGATCTTGGTGGCGACGAACACCGTTGTCAGCCCGGGCAGGGAGGCGATCACTTGACAGCTCCTTCAGCAGTGCCGGAGTTCGTCGGCGCCGGGTCCGTGACACCGACGTAGGTCAAAGTCCTGGCGACCGCGGGGTTGATCACATCAAGCACCGGCTTGGGGTAGAAACCCAGAACGAGGAATGCGGCGATCAACGGGGCAACGACCCACCTCTCTCGGTGGGACAGATCGAGGGTGCCGGCCGCGGAATCGGGCTTGGGACCCGTCATCATCCGCTGATACATGAGCAGGACGTACAACGCGGCCAAGATAATGCCCAAAGCGGCCAGGACCGCGGCGACCCGGTAGCGCTGGAAGGTACCCACCAGGACCAGGAACTCCGAGATGAAGGAGTTCAGGCCGGGTAGCGCAAGAGCGGACATCCCGGAGAACAGGAAGACACCGGCGAGCACTGGAGTCACTCGCTGCCAGCCGCCGTAGTCCGGAATTCGCTTGCTCCCACGACGCCTGATGAGCATCGCCGCCACCAGGAACAGCGCCGCCGTCGTGAAGCCGTGGTTAACCATGTAGAGCGCTGAGCCGGCGGTGCCGACCGAGGTCAGGGCGAAGATGCCCAGCACGATGAAGCCAAAGTGGCTGACCGAGGTGTA
>CABDZK010000075.1_pt1 | contig 19465 bp, 17 predicted proteins | sample 3132141 | NCBI WGS metagenome assembly CABDZK01 (sample SAMEA5534340, study PRJEB31848) | metagenome | biome: tundra; feature: field; material: soil | place: USA | collected 2013-05 | depth 0.45 m | reverse complement strand
CTCCGAGGCGATGATGACCGCGCTGCGTACGGGCGATGCCGCGGCCCTGGGTCGGGTGTTGAGCAACGACCTTCAGCCCGCAGCCCTTTCCCTGCAGCCTCAGCTCGAGGAGGTGCTGCGCACCGGCATGGACAACGGCGCGCTGGGCGGCATCGTCTCCGGGTCCGGACCTACAGTTGCCTTCCTGGTCCCCGACACCGAGAGCAGTCTGGACCTGGCCGTTGCCCTCACCGCCTCGGGTGCGGCTGCAGTCGTCAAACGTGCCGTGGGCCCCGTTCGTGGGGCCCACATCATTACCGCCGCATCCGGACCCCGCGGCTCATTCGGGTCAACCGGGCATACCGGCCCCGCAGGACTCAGGAGAAGCTGAACACGATGGCCAATCTCGTCTCTGTCGAACGCGCGTCCCTGGCGCTCGGCACCACAATCATCCTCGATGGCGTCTCTCTCGGCGTCAGTAGCGACACCCGGGTCGGTGTCGTGGGACGCAACGGGGGCGGCAAGACCACCCTCCTGCGGGTGCTTGCCGGTCTTCAGCCGGTGGACGAGGGGCGCATCACCATGCTCGGGTCGTTGACCGTCGGCATGCTCACCCAGGTCGACACGCTGGACCCCGAGGCGACCGTCCGCACGGCCGTGCTGGGCGATCTGCTCGAGCATGTCTGGGCCGGCGATCCACGCATCCGTGACATTCTCGACGGCCTGCTCGGCGGCATCGATGCACCGGACGTGGGCGGGCTCGATGCGATCGTCGGCCCCTTGTCCGGCGGTGAGCGTCGTCGGCTGGCCCTCGCCGGGCTGCTGGCGGCCGATCACGACCTGCTGCTCCTGGACGAGCCGACCAACCACCTGGATGTCGAAGGCGTGGCATGGCTGGCCGCGCACCTGGCCACCCGGCGCACGCGTCCTGGCACTGCCGTCGTGACCGTCACTCACGACCGGTGGTTCCTGGACGAGGTGGCCACCACCACATGGGAGGTCGTCGACGGCGCGGTGAGCTCCTACGACGGCGGCTACGCGGCATACGTGCTGGCCAAGGCCGAGCGCGACCGGGTCGCGGAAGTGACCGAGGAACGTCGCAGCAACCTGCTGCGCAAGGAGCTTGCCTGGTTGCGTCGCGGTGCACAGGCTCGCTCGACCAAGCCAAAGTTCCGGATCGACGCGGCCAACGATCTGATCGCCGATGAGCCGGCACCCCGAGATGATGTGTCGTTGGTCCGCTTTGCCACGACCCGCCTCGGCAAGGACGTCGTTGACCTCATCGACGTCAGCGTGACCTTTGGGCAGCGGCGTCTGCTCGACAAGGTGACCTGGCGACTTGCGCCCGGCGACCGCATTGGCATCGTCGGTGTCAACGGCTCCGGCAAGTCCACCCTGATGCGTGCGATCTTCGGGGACATCGAGCTATCGTCTGGCAAGCGCAAAGTCGGCAAGACCGTTTCGATGGCTTACCTCACCCAGGAGGTCCGCGAGCTGGAGAAGTTCGCCGACTGGCGTGTCATCGAGGCCATCGAGGACGTCAAGCAGTACACCCGTCTGGGGGACAAGGAGGTCAGCGCCAGCCAGCTTGCCAAGCGGCTGGGTTTCAGCGGTGGCCGTCAACAGACCCGGGTTCGCGATCTCTCAGGTGGCGAGCGCCGACGGCTGCAGTTCCTGCGGTTGCTCATGGCCGAGCCCAACGTGCTGATCCTGGACGAGCCGACCAATGACCTCGACATCGAGACACTGACCTCCATGGAGGATGTTCTCGACGGCTGGGCGGGGACTTTGCTGGTCGTCTCCCACGACCGCTATCTGCTGGAGCGCATGTGTGACCGGCAGGTGGCGCTGCTGGGCGACGGGGTCGTTCGCGACCTGCCAGGCGGGGTCGAGCAGTATCTGGACCTGCGTCATGCCGCACGCGCATCCGTATCGGTCTCAGGGGCGTCTGCCGGCTCCCGGGTGACTGCTGCAGCGGGGAACGGGACTTCGGCTGGCTCTGGTTCCCGGGCCGGCGCTGGGGATCCCCGGCAATCGGCCGCCGAGCTGCGTGAGGCGAAGAAGGACCTGAACCGGATCGACCGTCAGCTGTCCAAGCTCTCCGCCCAGGAGGACAAGGTTCACGTCCAGATGGCGGCTAAGGCGTCCGACCACACCGCGGTGCTGGAGCTCAACAACACGCTGCGGGCCATCGTGGAGGAACGCGAGACCCTCGAGCGGGAGTGGCTTTCGGTCGCCGAGATCATCGGCTGACCTCGGCGTTGGGCTCGAACGGCGACAGGAGCTGGCGCAGGAGCTCAGCGAGATGGTCCCGCTCCGAGGGTGACAGCTGATTGAGCAGGATGCGCTCGCGGTCCAGTAGGTCAGCCATGGCGGCATCGACAACCGCACGGCCTGCGGTGGTCAGCGTGACCTTGACACCACGCCGGTCGCTGGGGTCGGGACCGCGACTGACCAGGCCGCGAGCCACGAGCCGGTCGACGCGGTTGGTCATGGTCCCGCTGGTCACCAGTGTCTGTGCGACCAGCTGTCCGGGGGAGAGCTCGTATGGTGCCCCCTCTCGTCTCAGCGCGGACAGGACGTCGAACCCCCAGCCCTCCAGGTCGTGCTCGGCGAAGGCCGATCCGCGGGCAAGGTCGAGGTGGCGGGCGAGTCGGAGGACCCGCGAGAGGATCGCCAGTGGCGCGATGTCGAGGTCGGGCCGCTCGCGCTGCCACGCTTGGACGATACGGTCGACCTCATCGGTGGGCGCGGCGGACATAACGAAAGCCTAGCAGTAGGTATCTTGATATCAAGAGATCGTGGGAAGGCAGCACAGTGGCAGAGACGTGGAACCCCGAGCAGTACGAGAAGTTCAGCGACCAACGGCGGCGCCCGTTCGCGGACCTGATGTCCAGGGTGGGTGCGAGTAGCCCCGAGATCGTGGTGGACCTGGGCTGTGGCTCTGGTGCGCCTACTCTCGGGCTGGCGGCCCGATGGCCACACGCACGGATCATCGGAGTCGACTCCTCCGAGGAGATGCTCGATCAGGCCCGGCTCAACGACCCCCTTGAACGGGTCCAGTGGGTGCACGCCGATGTCGAGTCGTGGGATCCGGCGCAGCTCGGCGCACCGATCGATGTCATCATCTCGAACTCGTTGCTTCAATGGGTACCCTCCCACCTGCGGCTGATCCCTGGCTGGGTCACGGCGCTTGCGCCCGGCGGCTGGTTCGCCATGCAGGTCCCGGGCAACTTCAACGCGCCGTCGCACACCCTGCTGCGCGAGGTGGCCATGGAGTCGCCTCGGGCCGCCGCGCTCCTCCCCCGCCTGGCTCGGGGTGAGGCTGTCAGCGAGCCCGCGGTGTACCTCTTCCTGCTGGCCGGTCTTGGCTGCGACGTTGATACGTGGGAGACCACCTATCATCATGTGCTCGATCCCGGCGCACTGCACAGCGGGCCGGTGCTGGAGTGGACCGCGGGCACAGCCCTGTTGCCGGTGTTCGAGGTGCTCAAGGATGAGGGTGAGCGCGCCGACTTTGTTGCGTCATACGGCAGGGCGCTGTTGCAGGCTTACCCGCGCCAGCCGTTCGGCACGGTCTTTCCCTTCCGTCGGATCTTTGCAGTGGCCCACAAGTTGCCATGACGGGGGCGATCTCCGCCGAGATGACGGGGGCGTTGAGGTGCAGACTGGAAGTATGTTCCGGGATCGGACCGATGCTGGGCAGTCCCTGGCGCGGATGGTCGCAAGCCGGCTTGCGCAACCTTCCAGCCCTTCAGGGGTAGAAGGTGGCCTGGTTCTGGGCCTGCCCCGAGGTGGTGTTCCCGTGGCGGCGCTGGTGGCCGAGGCCTTGGGCGTTCCGCTGGATGTGCTCGTCGTTCGAAAGATCGGCGTGCCGTGGCAGCCCGAGCTCGCGCTGGGCGCCGTCGGTGAGTGTGGCGCGGTCGTGCTCAATGATGGCGTGGTCTCAGCCAGCGGGGTGGGACCTGAAGAGCTGGCTGCCTTGATCCGCAGGTCTTCGCAAGAGGTCCAGGACGTCGTGGCTCAGCTTCGACCGGTGGCCGGTCCCCTGGAGGTGACTGGCCGGATGGTCATCGTCGTCGACGATGGCGTGGCCACCGGGGCGACCGCTCGAGCCGCTGCCAGCGTCCTGCGCCAAAGCGGGTCCGGGCCGGTCATTCTTGCGGCGCCGGTCGCAGCACGGATCACCTGCCAGAGTCTGGCGTCCAGCTTCGATGAGGTTATCTGCCTCATGACGCCGTTGCGGTTCGGCAGTGTCGGGCAGTACTACGAACGCTTCGAGCAGGTGAGTATCGAGCAGGTCCGCCGGCTTCTGCAGGGTTCCCCAGCCTGAACGGGCTACTTCCTGATCGTGCGCAGGATGGGTTTCTGTTCCATTCCGCCCAGGCCGTTCCAGGCGAGGTTGACCAGGTGTGCGGCCACGTCCGCTTTCTTGAACTTGCGCGAGTCCATCCACCACTGACCGGTCAACGCCACCATGCCGACGAGCATCTGCGCATAGATCGGCGCGGTCTTGGGGTCCAGCTTCTGGCGCTTGAACTCCGCGGCCAGGATGTACTCGACCTGGCTGGCCACGTCACTGAGCAGGCTGGCGTACGACCCCGTCGCCTGCCCGGCCGGTGAGTCGCGCACCAGGATCCGAAAGCCGTCCGTGGAGTTCTCAACGTAGTCCAGCAAGGCCAGCGCGGCTTGCTCCAGGAGGCGGCGGGCATGACCGTTGGAGGTCAGAGCCCCGGTGATCCCGTCCAGCAGCGAGCGGATCTCGCGGTCGACGACCACGGCGTACAGGCCCTCTTTGCCCCCGAAGTGTTCGTAGACAACTGGTTTGGAGACCCCCGCCTTAGCTGCGATCTCCTCGACCGTTGTCGCCTCGAACCCTTTGTCCGCAAACAGCTTTCGGCCGACTTCAATCAGCTGTTCACGGCGCTGCTTGCCGGTCATCCGGGCGCGACTGGTCGTGGCCGCTGGTGTCTCCTGTGTTTGGGTCACCACGTCATCATGTCCGAAGGTAGACCTTCGCGCTCAGGCCGGTTCACTGGCGTCGCTTGCCGTCGAGGCGTTCGGGACGCGGCCAACGGACTCCACAGGCCCAGCCCAGCTTCTCCAAGACCCAGATGGTGCGGGCGCTGCTGTCGAGTTGGCCACGGTCGACGCCGTGGCGGGCGCGGGTCGGGTCGGCGTTGTGGAGGTTGTGCCAGGACTCGCCCATCGACAGGATCGCCAGCCGCCAGACGTTGGCTGACTTGTCGCAGGTGGTGAACGGACGTTCGCCGATGGCGTGACAGATCGAGTTGATCGAGCACGTGACGTGGTGGAGCAGGCCGATGCGGACCATCGACCCCGCATCGGCGGCGCGGGTGCCAACGGTGCCGGTCTGGGCGCGGGTGGTGGAAGTTGTCATGGACGGTGTCCTTCGGTATGACGAAACTTACGCAAGCGTAACCTTCGTCACCGTAGGTTGTGGGGCTTCTGCGGTGATTCCCTGAGAGCCATCACGGTCCACTACCCTTGCCAAAGCCCCGCGCAGGCGGGTCGTTCCCCGGTTGGTCTGCTGGCAGGGCCCGCCTGACTTTGAATCAGGATTAGCGACGAAGGTTCGATTCCTTCCCGGGGAGCCACGCTCAGGGCCCTATTCAGGGCCGTGTAACAGCCATGCAGGACGCCAGGCTGGCTGCCTCGCCGAGGACCAGCCCCCGAAGGGAGGGGGTGGGTCCCGCGGGCAGAAGCCGACAGCTCGGGCGCCGCCGAGTCAGGATCTTAGAAGGGCCCCGGGGCGCTGTCAGACAACGAACAGAAGCTCCCGGGCTCGCGTCCTGCGCCTTCGTTCACTGCCGGCCCCGGATCGATCGTGCCCATCGAGCCGGGCGATTCTCCTGATGTGCAGGTGCATTCGGTCTTCACCCTTGGCAGGTGCCCCCCTGGGGCTGATGGCTGTGCGATGAGCATCGACCTGTTCAGCGCCGATGCTGTTCGGTGCCTCCTGGACGCGCTTCCACGGCGTCCAATGAGCACGGCGTGCGGTTGGCTCTTTGATGAGGCTTTCGATCCCATGGTGGCCGACCTGGCCTCGATCGCGCGTGAACCACCGGTCGATGACGGGTAACATTGCCTCAGGCAATGCAGCCCGGCGTCCTCTCGTGATGGGAACGCCCAGGGTGTGGCTGCATGCATCGACTCCGACCCTCAGGAGCTCATCGCGTGACTACACCCCGCCCGGCCGCTGTCATCGTTCTCGCCGCTGGCGAAGGCACCAGGATGAGGTCGGCCACACCAAAAGTGCTGCACGCCATCGGGGGACGCACCCTCCTTGGCCATGCGATTGTCGCCGCGCGAGGCGTTGATCCGCAGTACCTGGCGATCGTGATCCGACACGGACGTGACCTCGTGGCTGAGCACATCGCCACCCTGGACGCCGAGGCCGTCGTCGTAGACCAAGATGAGGTCAAGGGCACGGGACGGGCCACCGAGTGTGCGCTCGAGGCGCTGCAGGCAGGGCTTGAGGGAACCGTTCTGGTGACGTGCGGCGATGTGCCTTTGCTCACAGCCCAGACATTGCGTGGACTGCTCGAGGCACACATCGCCAGCGGGAGCGCGGCAACGGTGATCACGGCTACGTTGCCAAACCCGTCCGGCTATGGCCGCATCCTGCGTGCGGCCGACGGTTCGGTGGCCGGAATTGTCGAGCAGAAGGACGCCACCGAGGTGCAGCGTGCGATCACGGAGGTCAACTCTGGTCTGTATGCGTTCGATGCGGTGGTCCTGCGCAAGGCTTTGACCCAGGTGGGCACGGACAACGTCCAGGGCGAGAAGTACCTCACCGACGTGCTGGGTATCCTCCGTCGCGAAGGCCTGCGAGTCAGCGCGCACCTGATTGACGACCTGTGGCAGACAGAGGGCGTCAACGACCGGGTTCAGCTGTCGCGCCTCGGCGCCGAGCTCAACCGCCGGATCGTCGAGGGCTGGATGCGTGCCGGGGTGAGTGTGGTTGACCCGGCCACAACCTGGATAGACGCCGACGTCACGCTGGGGCGCGATGTCACCATCCATCCGCAGACCCAGATCCACGGGGCCAGCACCATTGGTGACGATGTCGTCCTCGGGCCGGACACCACGCTCACGGATGTCGAGATCGGCAGCGGTGCCTCCGTCGTACGCACGCACGGGTTCTTGGCTGTCATCGGGGAGGGTGCCACGGTCGGACCTTTCTCGTATCTGCGTCCCGGCACCGAGTTGGGCGCTAACGGCAAGATCGGCACCTTCGTCGAGACAAAGAACGCCCAGATCGGCGCGGGATCGAAGGTGCCACACCTGACCTATGTCGGGGACGCCACGATCGGCGAGCACTCCAACATTGGTGCGTCCAGCGTCTTCGTCAACTACGACGGCGTCAAGAAGATGCACACCGACATCGGCAGCCATTGCCGCACCGGCTCGGACAATATGTTCGTGGCGCCGGTTACTGTGGGCGACGGCGCCTACACCGGCGCGGGGACCGTTGTCCGCAAGGACGTTCCACCAGGTGCTCTGGCTATTAACGTGGCCCCGCAACGCAATCTGCTCGGCTGGGTCCAAGAAAAGCGTGCAGGCACACCCTCCGCCCGGGCGGCGGCTGCTGCCAGCGAGGATTCACCAATCGTCTCCCAAGACTCCGCCATTGTCCCCGAAGGGAACGCGAGCGCATGAACGGTCTGAAGCGCGCGACCGAGAAGAATCTCATGATCTTCTCCGGCCGTTCCAACGTCCAGCTCGCCGAAGAGGTGGCCTACCAGCTCGGGACGAACCTGGTGCCGACCTCCGCGTACGAGTTCGCCAACAGCGAGATGTACGTCCGCTATGAGGAGTCGGTGCGGGGCTCGGACGCCTTCGTCCTGCAGAGCCACGCCGCTCCGGTCAACGAGTGGATCATGGAGCACCTGCTCATGGTCGACGCGCTCAAGCGTGCTTCGGCCAAGCGGATCACGGTCGTTATGCCCTATTACGGCTACTCGCGGCAGGACAAGAAGCATCGTGGCCGCGAGCCGATCTCTGCCCGCCTCATCGCGGACCTGTTCAAGACCGCAGGTGCCAACCGGCTGATGTCCGTGGACCTGCACACCGACCAGATCCAGGGGTATTTCGACGGACCGGTCGATCACCTTGCGGCGTTGCCGATCCTGTCTAAGTACGTCCGCAAGAAGTACGGCACCGAGCAGCTGGCCGTGGTCTCGCCGGACGCCGGGCGGATCAAGGTCGCCGAGCAGTGGTCCAAGCGGCTGGGCGGCGCGCCTTTGGCCTTCATCCACAAGACCCGCGACATCACCCGGCCCAACGAGAGCGTCGCCAACCGCGTCGTCGGTGAGGTCACCGGCCGCACCTGCATCCTGGTCGACGACATGATTGACACCGGCGGGACGATCACCAAGGCGGCTGATGCGCTCATCGCCGCAGGCGCTGCCGATGTCATCATTGCCGCCACGCACGCAATCCTGTCCGGACCCGCAGTTGACCGGCTCAAGAACTGTCAGGCCCGCGAGATCATCGTCACCAACACCTTGCCGATCCCGGCTGAGCGCCAGTTCGACAAGCTCACCGAGCTGTCGATCGCACCGCTTCTCAGTCAGGCGATCCGCGCAGTCTTCGAGGATGGTTCGGTCACGAGCCTCTTTGAACAGACGGACTGAACCCGGTCTGGCCGGTCCGCCTGGCCGGCGCCCGTCCAGGATTTCGTCTGCGCCAGCACGTCGCCTAGACTTGCGGGGTTGCCTCGGCGAGGGACGCTGCATGACTGACGCTGACTTCACTCAGCCTTATGCAGTGCTCCGTGATCGACGCGGTGGCGCCGGACGCCCTGATCTTCAGGCTGAAGTGCGCTTGCCACGCTGGTTATTCGCGTCGTGCCGCGCCCCGCGTCGAGGCCCACTGAGCTGCACCATTACCCAGAACACGATTACCTCACAACATTGACCCCAGAACGCCCGTGTATGTCGGCTCAACGGCGCGCGGTTCGGCAACAAGGAGACCCCATGCCCAAGTCAGCAGATACGTCCAGGAACAAGCTGGTCGCCATACCTCGCACCTCGTTCGGCAAGGGTGCCGCCCGCACCATCCGCCGTGAGCACAACATCCCCGCCGTCATGTACGGCCACGGCACCGAACCGGTTCATATCAGCCTTCCGGGCCACCAGACGATGTTGGCCCTCAAGGTCGCCAACGCGCTGCTCACCATCGAGATCGACGGCAAGGACCACCTGGCCTTGGCCAAGGACATCCAGCGCGACCCGATCCGACCGGTCATCGAGCACATCGACCTCGTTGTCGTCCGCAAGGGCGAGAAGGTCAACGTTGACGTGCCGATCCACCTGGTGGGCGTCGCCGCCGTCGAGACGGTCGTGTCGGTCGAGAACAACACTGTGGAGCTGACCGTCGAGGCCACCCAGATTCCTGACAGAGTCGAGGTCTCGATCGAGGGTCTTGCGGCCGGCACCCAGATCCATGCCTCTGACCTCGTGCTGCCCAAGGGCGCCGAGCTGCTCACCGACGCCGCGTCGCTGATCGTCAACATCACCCAGGCGATCTCTGCTGAGGCTCTCGAGGCCGAGCTGGCTGCTGAGCTCGAAGGCCTCGGTGGCGGGACCGCTGCAGCGGAGGGTGAAGGCGCCGAGAGTGGCGCCGAGGCTCCTGCCGCGGAGGAAGACAAAGCCTGAGTCAGCTGAGGTCGGCCCGGTTCTGACTATTGTCGGGACCGGGCCAACCGGTTCCTATCTCGAGACCGAATGGACGCGATGACTGCGTGGCTGATCGTCGGACTGGGTAATCCCGGCTCCTCGTACTCTGCTCATCGACACAACGTGGGCGCCATGGTCGTGGACGAGCTGGCTGCCCGTACCAGTTCAAGCCTGCGCTCACACAAGGCGCGGGCGGCGGCGGCCGAGGTCCGGCTCGCATCCTCCAGCCGGGCGATCATTGCCAGGCCGATGACCTACATGAACGAGTCCGGTGGGCCGGTCGCAGGACTGCTGTCGTTCTACAAGGTCCCGACCCAGAACCTCATCGTGATCCATGACGACCTCGACATCGCGTTCGCCGAGGTGCGGCTCAAGCTTGGCGGCGGCGAGGGCGGGCACAACGGACTACGCTCGATCACCAAGTCGGTGGGCACCCGGGACTACCTGCGGGTGCGGGTTGGCGTCGGCCGACCGCCAGGGCGGATGGATGCGGCGGACTACGTGCTGCACGATTTCTCGAGCACCGAACGCAGTGAGGTGCCACTGTTGATCAGCGACGCCGCAGACGCCGTCGAGCGGCTCGTGGCCGACGGTCTGGTCGCTGCACAGCAAGAGTGGCACTCCCGCTGACCTAAACTGTTGACAGACCCCGTTAGCTCTTCGCGACGGGGCGTTTGTGTTGTCGACCCAAGCCAGGAGCTTTGCCCCTCATGAGCCTCACCCCGTTGCTCGATGTCTTTGTCACCGACCCGATAGTGGGAGACATCCTGACGTTGGGCGCACCGTTGTCCGCGGCGGGCGCCACCACGGGCACACCCGCGGTCCTGGACATAGCCGTATCCGCGGGCGCCCGTCCGCCGCTCATCGCTGCTCTTGCCGGTGCTCACGATCGCAGCCTGCGTCGTCCGATCCTGGCGGTGACGGCCACCGGGCGCGAGGCCGAGGACCTGGTCGCGGCCCTGCGATGTTTCCTGCCGACAGACACGGTGACCGACTTTCCGAGCTGGGAGACCTTGCCGCACGAACGGCTGAGCCCCCGCAGCGACACGGTGGGCCGACGGCTGGCCGTTTTGCGCCGGCTTACCCACCCGGATCCGAGCGACCCGACATTTGGGCGGCTGGATGTCGTCGTGGCTCCGGTGCGCGCGTTGTTGCAGCCACTGGTCAAGGGGCTCGGGGAGCTGGCGCCGGTTGCGCTCAAGGCCGGCGACGAGATGCCTCTGGAGAAGGTTGTCGATGCGCTCGCGGCCGCAGCCTATACGCGCACCGACCTGGTGGAGCGCCGAGGCGAGTTCGCTGTGCGTGGAGGAATTCTCGACGTCTTCTCGCCCACCGAGCAGCACCCTGTCCGGATCGAGTTCTGGGGCGACACGGTCGAGGAGATCCGCTGGTTCAAAGTGGCCGATCAGCGCAGCCTCGAGGTTGCCGAGCACGGGCTGTGGGCCCCGCCGTGTCGCGAGATCCTGCTGACCGAGGCAGTCCGAGAGCGTGCCGCGGTACTTGCCACGCAGCTGCCAGGGGTGGCGGAAATGCTGGGCAAGGTCGCTGAGGGCATCGCCGTCGAGGGCATGGAGTCCCTGGCACCAGTGCTGGTTGACGGCATGGAGAATCTGCTCGACCTGCTGCCGCAAGGCGCGCTGGTGGTCCTGACCGACCCGGAACGAGTGCGTAAAAGGGCCCATGACCTGGTCGCCACCAGTGCCGAGTTCCTTGAGGCGAGCTGGTCCAACGCGGCATCGGGCAACGTCGTCCCCGTTGATCTGCAAGGCACCCTGGGCACGGCGTCGTACTGGTTGCTGGAGGACGTGCGCGCTCATGCGCTCAAGACCGGTCGCCCGTGGTGGTCGCTGACCAGCTTCGGAGCCGACGCCGAGCTGGCGGGTCCGAACGAGGAACGGCTCGCCGTGCAGAGCGCCGACGTCGAGGCGTTTCGCGGCGACACCGATCGTGCGGTCGCGGCACTGCGTGACTGGGCTGGCCAGGGATGGCACACGCTCGTCGTGACGGACGGCCATGGCCTGGCCAAGCGGGTCAGCGAGGTGCTCTCGGACAGCGATGTCCCCAACCACATCGAGGCGCAGGCAGGGATGCTCGAACGGCTTCCTGCCGGCCTCGTGCAAGTGACCACCGGAGCGCTGGGGTCGGGATTTGTCGCGGCCGGCGCCAAGCTCGTCGTTGTCACAGAGTCTGACCTGACCACCGGCACCGGTGCCGGTACCTCCACCAAGGACATGCGCCGGATGCCGGTGCGGAGGCGCAACCAGGTCGATCCGCTGGAACTGCGCCTGGGTGACCACGTCGTCCACGAGCAGCATGGCGTTGGCAAGTTCGTTGAGATGGTGCAGCGGACGGTCGGCGGCGCCACCCGCGAGTACCTCCTGCTGGAGTACGGCGCCAGCAAGAGGGGCCAGCCGGCCGACCGTCTGTTCGTGCCCACCGACCAACTCGACCAGATCACCCGCTACGTCGGCGGCGAGGCGCCCACGCTGCACAAGCTGGGCGGTGCGGACTGGGCGAAGACCAAGGGCCGGGCCAAGAAGCACGTCAAGCAGATCGCCGGTGAGCTGATCCGGCTCTACAGCGCCCGGATGGCAACCAAGGGGCACGCCTTTGGACCGGACACGCCGTGGCAGCGTGAGCTGGAAGACGCCTTCGTCTACGTCGAGACCCCCGACCAGCTCAGCAGTATCGAGGAGGTCAAGATTGACATGGAACGAGAGGTCCCGATGGACCGCCTCATCTGCGGGGACGTCGGCTACGGGAAGACCGAGATCGCGGTGCGCGCGGCGTTCAAGGCGATCCAGGACGGCAAGCAGGCCGCGATCCTGGTGCCGACGACGTTGCTTGTGCAGCAACACTTCCAGACATTCTCGGAGCGCTACGCCCCGTTCCCCGTGGTGGTCAAGGCACTGTCCCGATTCCAGTCCGATGCCGAGGCCAAGGAGGTCGTCAAGGGGCTGGCCGACGGCACGGTTGACCTCGTGATCGGCACCCATCGATTGCTGGGCAAGGAGATTCGCTTCAAAGACCTTGGGCTGGTCGTGGTCGACGAGGAGCAACGCTTCGGCGTCGAGCATAAGGAGCAGCTCAAACGACTGCGCACGGCGGTGGACGTTCTTGCCCTTTCGGCGACTCCGATCCCGCGCACCCTCGAGATGGCAGTCACCGGCATCCGGGAGATGTCCACTCTGGCAACTCCGCCAGAGGAGCGTCACCCGGTGCTGACCTTCGTGGGGGCCTATGACGAGAAGCAGATCATCGCCGCCATCCGGCGCGAGCTCTTGCGCGAGGGTCAGGTCTTCCTGATCCACAACAGGGTGTCCTCCATCGAGAAGGCGGCCGCCAGGATCCGCGAGCTCGTACCCGAGGCGCGCATTGCCACCGCGCACGGCCAGATGGCCGAACACCGGCTCGAGCAGGTCGTCGTCGACTTCTGGGAGAAGCGCTTCGACGTCCTGGTCTGCACCACGATCATCGAGACCGGTCTGGACATCTCCAATGCCAACACCCTCATCGTGGAACGGGCCGACGTGCTCGGCCTCAGCCAGCTCCACCAGCTGCGCGGTCGGGTGGGTCGCGGTCGCGAACGTGCCTACTCGTACTTCCTTTACCCCCCGGAGAAGCCCCTCACCGAGACCGCACACGACCGTCTGGCCACGATCGCCAGCCACACAGACCTGGGTGCCGGGATGGCGGTGGCCATGAAGGACCTGGAGATCCGCGGCGCCGGCAACATGCTCGGTGGTGAGCAGTCCGGCCACATCGCCGGGGTCGGCTTCGACCTCTACATCCGCCTGGTCGGCGAAGCCGTGGCTGACTTTCGTGGCGAAGGTGGCGAGGCTGCTCCCGCGGAGATCAAGATCGAGCTGCCCGTCGACGCGCACCTGCCGCACGAGTACGTCCCCGGGGAACGGTTGCGCCTTGAGGCCTACAAGAAGCTCGCGACAGTCCAGGATGCGGCGGGCTTGGCCGAGATCGAGGCCGAGCTGCAGGATCGCTACGGCACCCCGCCCGAGCCGGTGCGTAACCTGTTCGAGGTGGCCCGTCTGCGCACGGTGGCCCGCAAGGCGGATGTGGCCAATATCAGCGTCCAGGGCAGCTTCGTCCGGTTCGGCCCGCTCCAGCTGCCCGAGAGCAAGCAGTTGCGGCTCCAGCGGCTGTACCCGGGCTCGCTGGTCAAGGATGCTGTCCGTACGATCTTGGTGCCCAGACCGATGACTGCGCGGGTGGCTGGTCAGCCGATGCGGGACACGGCGGTCTTGCGTTGGGCAAGTGACCTGATCGAAGTGGTTCTCCTTGACAACGTGGCCGGTGCGGCACGTGTCGCAGCCAGTCAGCATCGATGAAAGGAACGGCCTTGGCGCCTTCGCAGCACATTCGATCCACTCTGGGCATGACCCGCATTCCCCGTGCGGCGTTTGCCTCAGTGGTCCTGCTCGGCGCGACCCTGGCGTTGTCCGCTTGCGGCACCCAGCAGGCCGGCGCCGCCGCGATCGTCGGCGGGACCGCCATCAGCGAGCAGGATGTCCAGACCGCCTCCCTTCAGCTCAACACGCTCTCCCCGGGGCAGCCGGTCTTGCCGAGCTTGGTGCTGCGCAACCTGATTCTTGAGCCATACGTGCTGGCCGAGGCCGGCAAGGGCGCCCCCGACGACGCAACGGTGCGCAAGGCCATCGCCAAGGTGGTCAACCCCTCGCCGGCGACGATGAAGGTTGTCCGGACTGATTTGGCGATCCAGGCCCTCAGCCCAGCGAGCAAGACGTCCATTGTGAACAAGCTCAGCAAGGTCAAGATCACCGTCAACCCTCGCTATGGCACCTTCGATACCACTCAAGCCGCGATGCTTGCGACCTCCCCCGACTGGATCAAGGCCGGCGCGTCAACGGGCACCAAGTGACTGCCGGCGGCGAGGCAGTGGCGCGCCGGCTCACCCTGTTGCTCAGCACTGCGCGGATCGCCCCTGGCCTCTTCTCTCGGGATGCCTGGACCGCCCTCGCCGGAGCTGCCCACGTTCTGGCTAGCGATGAGGACGAGTCGCAGCTGTACGCCATCCAGGAGTCTGGCATTGCGGCCGCTCACCTCGGCGTGCAGGAGCCCGCTGAGCTTGCGCGCCTGCTGGTCGACCGGACCGACGACGGTGAAGTGGTCTGGATCGGCTCGGCTGATGGTGACCCGGGTTTGACCGATGCCCTGGCCGCCGAGGTCAGTAGCCGCCAGGATCCGCCAGAGGTCGAGATCCTCGTCGGATCCTATGACGTTCCGGGGTCTCGGCTGCTCGACCTCGTCGCGGTGATGGACCGGCTGCGCTCACCGGGGGGCTGCCCCTGGGACGCCGAGCAGACACATGAGTCACTCGTGCCGTACGCGATCGAAGAGACCCACGAGCTGGTTGAGGCAATCGAGTCGGGGGATCGCACCCACATGGTGGAGGAGCTCGGCGACCTCCTGCTGCAGGTCGTCTTTCATGCCCGGGTGGGCCAGGAGCACCCAGACTCGCCGTTCGGGATCGACGACGTGGCGGGCGGCATCGTCGAAAAGCTCGTTCGCCGTCACCCGCACGTTTTCGCTGATGTCGACGCCGACACCTCACAAGAGCTGGCGGACAACTGGGAGCACATCAAGGCGGCTGAGAAGCCGGATCGGACGTCGCCCCTGGACGGGATACCCCGGGATCTGCCGGCCCTTGCCAGAGCCAGCAAGGCAGCCGGGCGCCTGTCGAGCGCTGGCCGTTTCGACCTAGCAGAAGCTGCTGCAGCCAACGACGACCTCGGTTCGCGACTCTTCGCCCTCGTGCTGGAGGCGCGCGAACGCGGTCAGGATCCGGAGGCGGTACTGCGCGCGGCCGTCCGCGCTCTGGACGGTCAGCTCTAAGCTCTGCGGCGATGTCGTGACCCTGACCCACGCTGCGGGTCGGTGACCTGTCGACCGGGCAGGACCCGTTAGGCTCAAGATGTTTCTAACCGGCAATTTTGCAGGAGAGTCTTGTGGCCAGTATTGAGGCAGTAGTCGCGCGCGAGATCCTCGATTCACGCGGCAACCCCACCGTCGAGGTCGAGATCGCGCTCGACGACGGCACGATCGCCAGGGCGGCGGTTCCCTCCGGTGCTTCCACCGGCGCCTTTGAGGCGGTGGAGCGTCGTGACGGTGACCCAAAGCGTTACGCAGGCAAGGGTGTTGAACAGGCTGTTGACGCAGTCCTGGACGAGATCGGCCCGGTACTGCTCGGCTTCGAGGCAAGCGAACAGCGGCTCATCGACGCCGAGATGATCAGCCTGGACGGCACCCCTAACAAGGGCTCTATGGGCGCCAACGCCATCCTGGGCGTCTCGCTGGCTGTGGCCCGCGCGGCCGCCGAGTCGGCGAACCTGCCGCTCTTCCGTTACCTCGGCGGACCGAACGCACACGTCCTGCCCGTCCCTTTGTTCAACATCCTCAACGGCGGGTCGCACGCCGACTCGAATGTGGACATCCAGGAGTTCATGATCGCTCCGCTTGGCGCGCCGAACTTCCGCGAGGCGGTTCGTTGGGGCGCTGAGGTCTATCACTCGTTGAAGTCAGTCCTGAAGGAGCGTGGGCTGTCCACCGGGCTCGGCGACGAGGGTGGCTTCGCGCCCAACCTGGAGAGCAATCGCGCGGCCCTGGACCTGATCATCGTGGCGATCGAAAATGCCGGCTACACCCCCGGTAGCGACATCGCTCTGGCGATCGACGTGGCCGCCTCCGAGTTCTGCACCGACGGCGTCTACACCTTCGAGGGCAAACCACGCACTTCCGCCGAGATGACGGCGTACTACGGCGAGCTCGTCGGTGCCTACCCGCTGGTGTCCATCGAGGACCCGCTCGACGAGGAGGACTGGGAGGGCTGGGCCGCCATGACCGCCAAGCTCGGTTCCTCTGTCCAGATCGTGGGTGACGACCTGTTCGTCACGAACCCCCAGCGTCTTGCCCGGGGTATCGTCGCGGGCTCGGCCAACTCGATGCTGGTTAAGGTCAACCAGATCGGCTCGCTGACCGAGACCCTGGATGCCGTCGACATGGCCCACCGTGGTGGTTACACCTGCATGATGAGCCACCGTTCCGGTGAGACCGAGGACACGACGATCGCGGACCTCGCAGTGGCGACCAACTGCGGCCAGATCAAGAGTGGCGCTCCCGCCCGGTCCGAGCGGGTGGCCAAGTACAACCAGCTGATGCGGATCGAGGAAGAGCTGGACGATGCTGCGCGGTATGCCGGTGCCAGCGCCTTCCCGCGCTTCGACGTGGCTGCCTACCTGGCTGACAAAGCCTGAGCGGCGCCGCAACGGTGGCGACAACGCGACGACCAGGCGGCATGCCGAAGACTTCTCGGCGTGCCGCCTCGTCGCGTGCCGGCAGTGCGACATCCGTCAGGGCCCCGGCAACACGGCCGGCTGCTGCGGCGCGTGGCCGTCGCCCCTCGCAGGAGGTGCGCACCCCGCGTTCCATCAAGAACTTGGCCATCCTCGCGTCGATCTTCGTGATGCTGGCGATAACGCTCATTCCGGCATTGCGCTCAACGCTGAGTCAGCAAGGTCAGATCAACGGGTTGCGCGACCGGATCGCAGCGCAGCGACAGTCGGTCGCCGCCCTGCAACAGGAACAACGGCAGTGGACCGACCCGGCCTATGTCGAGCAGCAGGCACGAGAGCGGCTCAAGTTCGTGCGGGTGGGAGAGAAGTCGTTCACGGTGATCGACGGCGACGCCGGGCCTGACTTGACCGGGGGCGCGCAGATAGCGGCTCCGGTCAAGACCTCCAGCGTCAACAGCCCGTGGTACGGACAGCTGTGGCAGTCGATGGTGATCGCGGACACCCCGGCCAATGTGGCGACCGGGCAATCCTCGTTGACATCGCCCGCGACAGCCCCACCCGCGCCATGAGTGGTGAGGACGAAATGGTCGACGACCAGGATCTGAGCGCGGTGCATGAGCAGCTGGGTCGGGTTCCGCGCGGCGTCGCCGCTGTGGCCCACCGATGTCCCTGCGGCTGCCCAGACGTGCTGCGTACTGAGCCCAGGCTGCCTGACGGCACACCATTTCCCACCACCTACTACGTGACCTGCCCGCGCCTGACCGCAGCCATCAGCACCTTGGAGACCAGCGGCATGATGCGCGAAATGACACTGCGGCTGGGCAGCGACCCTGAGCTGGCGACGGCCTACGGCGGAGCCCACGAGGACTACCTGCGCCGCCGCGGTGAGCTGGGTGAGGTACCCGAGATCGCGGGCATCTCTGCCGGCGGAATGCCCACCCGGGTCAAGTGCCTGCATGTGCTTGTCGGGCACTCTCTGGCTGTCGGGCCTGGTGTCAACCCTCTCGGGGACGAGGCGCTCGGCGCCCTTGGCCACTGGTGGACGGCCGGTCCGTGTGTTCCCCGCGACGAATCCGGAGGGCAGCGATGACCCGCGTCGGTGCGATCGACTGTGGCACCAACTCGATCCGGCTCCTGATCGCCGACATTGACCCGGACTCGGGGACGCTGACCGATCTCGTGCGCCGTATGGAGATCGTGCGACTGGGCCATGGCGTCGACAAGACCGGGGTCATCGCCGCCGAGGCGATGGCCCGTACGTTGGCTCAGACACGCGAGTACGCAACTCAGTGCTCGGACCTCGGCGTCGAAGCAGTCAGGTTCGTGGCGACCTCGGCGTCGCGCGATGCCCGCAACGCGCAGGAGTTCGTGGACGGCGTCCGCGACGCGTTTGCCGCCTTCGGAGTGACCCCTGAGGTGGTCACCGGACATGAGGAAGCCTCCCTGTCCTTCCATGGCGCCACCGGCGACCTGCGGGCCAACGGGATCCCCGGTCCCTATCTCATGGTGGATCTAGGTGGTGGCTCAACGGAGTTCGTCCGGGGCACCGGCGAGGTGGAGCAGGCGCGGTCGGTCGACGTGGGGTGCGTCCGGATGACCGAACGTCACCTTCGCAGTGATCCGCCCACGTCCGGGCAGATCGCAGCGGCAGTCGTGGACATCGATGTGGCCATCGACCAGGCAGCCGAAGTTGTTGGCTTCCAGGGGATCTCGACGCTGGTAGGGCTGGCCGGGTCGATCACGACCATCACTGCTCACGCACTGCGGCTGCCCGAGTACCAGCCCGAGAGGATCCACCTCTCGATGCTGCCAACAGCCCAGATCATTGACGCCTGCAGCTCGCTGCTGTCGATGACCCGCGCGCAGCGGGCCGGCCTGCCGTTCATGCACGCCGGACGGGTGGATGTGATCGGCGCCGGAGCTCTGGTGTGGGGCACGATCGTCCAGCGCCTGCAGCGTGAGGCCGGCATCACCGAGGTGGTGACCTCAGAGCACGACATCCTCGACGGTATTGCCCTGTCGATCGGCTGAAGTGAGCGGATCGAGCCCGAGCCCATGACCGGGCGTCCCAGTGGCCCAAGCCCAGCCCGGGTCTGCGATAGCCGCTGTCGCGGCCCGCTGGGTCCCATGGTGCTGGGCGACAACCAAGCCCTTCACCGCTGCGCCCCAACGCTGAATACGGTCTCCGCCGGGCTGGCGGAGACCGTAAACGCTCGTGGAGGCGGCGTCAGGCTGGGACTTGTCCCAGCGGCAGCCTGTGAAGCCAGAACCTGCCCAGGTGCCGCGTGAGTGGCACGGTGGGAGGCCCGGTCATTTATGGCCGGCAGGATGTCAATCAAAGCGCGACCCGGCTCCCGCATCCGGTCACCGGAGACCTGTTCGAGTCGCCAGTGCCCCCTGGTGCCGGTTGGCCCGGGGATCCCGCAGGCACCCTCGAGCCGATCGCGCGCACGG
>CABDZK010000070.1_pt1 | contig 20144 bp, 18 predicted proteins | sample 3132141 | NCBI WGS metagenome assembly CABDZK01 (sample SAMEA5534340, study PRJEB31848) | metagenome | biome: tundra; feature: field; material: soil | place: USA | collected 2013-05 | depth 0.45 m | reverse complement strand
CTGGATCGACAGGTCGTAGTACTTGATGTCGACGTCCAGGTAGGGGTGGATCAGGCGGTCCTTGATGAACTGCCAGATGATCCGCGTCATCTCATCGCCGTCGAGCTCGACGATGGGGTTCTGCACCTTGATCTTGCTCATGCGTGTGGCTCCTCGGTTCGACCGCTGGTAACTTCGCTGAACTGATCCCAGATTACCTTGACATCAAGATACTTTGTATTTGGCCCACACGCCGCAGCCGGGCGCAAGATAGAGGGTGCATATCACAGCACCTGACGAGCGCCGCAAAGGTCGCTGCTAACGTCGAGTGACAACACTCTCCGCCCGAAGGGGCGCAAGCCAAAGGGGCACAACGCAGTGAGCACTTCTCCAGTCAAAGTCGCCGTCACCGGCGCCGCAGGCCAGATCGGCTACAGCCTGCTCTTCCATATCGCCAGTGGTGCGCTCTTCGGTCGGGACACTCCCGTGGAGCTTCGGCTGCTCGAGATCGCCCCGGCGCTGAAGGCCCTCGAGGGAGTCGTCATGGAACTTGACGACTGCGCCTTCCCGACCCTTGCCGGTGTCCAGATCGGCGACGACGCGAACACGATCTTCGAAGGCGTCAACCTCGCACTGCTCGTCGGCGCGCGTCCGCGCGGTCCGGGCATGGAGCGCAGCGACCTGCTCGAGGCCAACGGTGCGATCTTCACCGTTCAGGGCAAGGCCCTCAACGACCACGCCGCCGATGACGTCCGCATCACGGTGACCGGCAACCCGGCCAACACCAACGCCCTGATCGCGATGAGCAACGCGCCCGACATCCCCCGCGAGCGCTTCTCGGCACTGACCCGCCTCGACCACAACCGCGCACTCGCACAGCTGGCCGCCAAGACCGGTGTCAGCGTCACCGACATCCGCAAGATGACGATCTGGGGCAACCACTCTGCGACGCAGTACCCGGACATTTTCCACGCCGAAGTCAACGGCCAGAATGCTGCCCAGCTGGTCAACGACCAGGCCTGGCTTGAGGCCGACTTCATCCCGACCGTCCAGAAGCGCGGTGCGGCCATCATCGCTGCCCGCGGCTCGTCCTCGGCTGCCTCGGCCGCGTCGGCGACCGTAGACAACGCCCGCGACTGGATGCTTGGCTCCGCCGTTGATGACTGGCTCTCGATGGCCGTCGTCTCCGATGGTTCCTACGGGGTCCCCGAGGGCCTGATCTCATCCTTCCCGGTGACCACCAAGGATGGCAGCTACGAGATCGTCCAGGGCCTGGAGATCGATGGCTTCTCCCGCGGGCGCATCGACGCATCAACGGCCGAGCTGGTCGAGGAGCGCGACGCAGTCAAGGCTCTGGGTCTGATCAAATAGACCAGAGTTCCACTCCCCAAAGGCAACTGCCCGTCAGCACCTCGTGCCGGCGGGCAGTTGCCTTTGACGTCCAAGTGAGTTTGCCGTGCACGTTGCCTGCGCCGACTGTCCCGACTCAGCCCCTTGGTCTCAGATCCAGGGCGATGACAATGACAAACAGCGCAGCGGCCATCCCCAGCAGGAACAACACATCAGCCAGACGAGAGCGCACGACCAGCCCGCCAGCTCGCGATGATGGCAGCGCCAGCCTGATCAGCGCTGCGCCAAAGACGGTGCCGGCGAGAATGAACCCACCCCAACGAACCTGGCCGAAGCCGATCACCGCCAGACCCACGATCAGGGCGGCGGCGACCAACCACAGGGCACCAAAGCGGGCAGAGGTCACATGCCGACCGCACGCTCGGCGGCCTCGACAACATTCGTGAGCAACATGGCGCGGGTCATCGGCCCCACACCGCCGGGGTTCGGGGTGAGCCAGCCGGCAACCTCGGCCACGTCATGGTGGACGTCGCCCACCACTCGCGACCTGCCCTCGTCGCCGGCCTGGCGGCTGACGCCCACGTCGATGACCGCTGCTCCAGGCTTGACCATGTCCGCCCGGATGATGCCGGCCACCCCGGCCGCTGCAACGACGATGTCTGCGCGGGCAACATGCTGGGCCAGATCGCGGGTTCCTGTGTGGCACAAGGTGACGGTGGCGTTCTCAGTACGCCGGGTCAGCAGCAGGCCGAGCGGTCGCCCCACCGTCAGACCGCGGCCGATGACGACGACATGGGCGCCTGCGATCGGGACGCCATAGCGGCGAAGTAGCTCGATGATGCCGACAGGGGTGCACGGCAGGGGCGCTGCCTGCCCGAGGACAAGACACCCCAGGTTGTATGGGTGCAGTCCGTCGACATCCTTGCTCGGATCCACCCTGGACAGGAGAGCAAACTCGTCGAGCCCCGTCGGCTGCTGCACGAGGTAACCGGTGCACGCCGGGTCGGAGTTGAGCTGATCGACGATGGCCTCGACCTCTGACTGGGTTGCGCCCGCCGGAAGGTCATGGCGAATGCTGGCGATGCCGACCTCAGCGCAGTCTTTGTGCTTGGCGTTGACGTACCACCGCGTACCCGGATCCTCGCCGACTCGTATGGTCCCCAGACCGGGAACGATGTCGCGTCCTGCCAGTGCCGCGATCCGGCTCTTGAGCTCGTCCTTAATCGTTGCGAGGGTCGCCCTGCCGTCCAAGATCTGCGCCGTCATGTCCTGAATCCTTCCACAAGGCACCGCTGCCCGACCGTGCCGGTCCCCCGGCCGCGACTAACTGCACGGGATCCTGAGACAGAGGCAGGGAGGCCGGCAGGGGGAACGTGGCACTGGGCAGGAGCTCCGGGCAAAGTTCCTTCGGCACAGAAGCAACCCCACAAGGTGCTTCTGTGCCGAAGGAAGGTCACCAACGCCGTCAGCCGCCCCTTGTGTGCGGGACCGCGCCAGCTCAGTGCGCGAAGTGCCGGGTACCGGTGAAGTACATGGTGATGCCTGCTGCGGTGGCGGCCTCGATCACCTCGGGGTCGCGGACGGACCCGCCGGGAGCAACGACGGCCCGGACACCGGCGTCCAACAGCACCTGGAGCCCGTCGGCGAACGGGAAGAAAGCGTCCGACGCCGCCACCGAGCCTGCCGCGCGATCCACGCCGGCACGAGTGACCGCCAGATGACAAGAGTCCACCCGGTTGACCTGGCCCATCCCCACACCGACGCTGGCACCCCCCTTGACGAGCAGGATGGCGTTGGACTTGACGGCACGGATGGCCCGCCAGGCGAAGCCCAGGTCGGCCAGCATCGCGGCATCGGCCGGGTCGCCGCACACGAGCGTCCAGCGCGACGGGTCATCGCCGCCGGTATCGCCTTGGACTACTGCATCGATCTTGTCGCGAGTCTGCATCAGGACCCCACCGCTGACCGCGCGGAAGTCAACCTGGTCGCCGCGCTCCATACCCTCGGGCAGCTTCAGCAGCCGGATCGCCTTCTTGCGCTGGAGGATCTCTAGCGCCTCGGGCTCGTATCCCGGAGCCACCACGACCTCGGTGAACACCCCGGCAACCTGCTCCGCCATCGTCGCTGTCACGAGGCGGTTGGTCGCGATGACGCCGCCGTAGGCCGACTGCGGATCGCACGCGTTAGCGAGCTGATACGCCTTGGCGATGTCGGCTCCGACCGCGATCCCGCACGGGTTGGCGTGCTTGATGATGGCCACTGCCGGTTCACTGTGGTCGTAGGCCGCACGCTGGGCGGCGTCGGCGTCGATGAAGTTGTTGTAGGACATCTCCTTGCCGTGCAGCTGCTCGGCCGTGGCGATTCCAGGGCGCCAGTGGGCATAGAGCGCGGCCCTCTGGTGCGGGTTCTCACCGTAGCGAAGGACTTTCGCCCGGGTCCACGTCGCGCCGACCCACGCAGGGAAGCCGGTGCCATCACTGGTGTCGGTCAGCACGCTGCCCATCCAGCTTGCGACAGCGAAGTCGTAGCTTGCAGTGTGAACGAACGCCTCCGCCGCAAGAGTCTTGCGCTGGTTGAGCGTGAAACCGCCGCCGCGCACGGCAACCAGCACCGAACCGTATTCGGAGGGGTTGGTGACGATCGCGACGCTTGCGTGGTTCTTGGCCGCGGCCCGCATCATGGAAGGCCCACCTATGTCGATCTGCTCGATGCACTCCTCCTGGAGGGCACCTGAACTCACCGTGTCGGTGAACGGATAGAGGTTGGAGACAACCAGGTCGAACGGCTCGATGCCGAGATCAATCAGCTGCGCCACGTGATCAGGGTTGCCGGTGTCGGCGAGGATCCCGGCGTGAATCGTGGGGTGCAGGGTCTTGACCCGACCGTCAAGAATCTCTGGAAAGCCGGTGAGGTCCTCAACCCGCATCACCGGGACCCCGGAGTCGGCAATCCGCGCGGCAGTTGAGCCCGTCGACACCAGGGCGACTCCTGCCTCGTGCAGGCCCTTCGCCAGGACCTCCAACCCTGCCTTGTCGTAGACAGAGATCAGCGCCCGACGGACGACGCGCTTGCCGGAAGCATTCGACTCGCTCACGAGATGGTGACCTTTCGTTCTGTGACGGAGTAACCATTGCGGACCATCCGGCCCACGCAGTCGACGAGCATCTGGCGCTCGGCAGTCTTGATGCGTTCGTGCAGTGTCTCGACAGTGTCGTCCTCATGCACGTTGACAGCTCTCTGAGCCACGATCGGACCCGTGTCGACGCCAGCGTCAACGACAAACAAGGTGCAACCGGTGACCTTCACGCCATAGTCGAGGGCCTCCTTCGGACCCTTGACGCCGGGGAAGGACGGCGACAGCGCCGGGTGGGTGTTGACAGTGCGTCCACCGAACTGATGCAGGAACGCTTCGCCGGTCAGCTTCATGAATCCAGCCAGAACCACCAGCTGGGGACGGTACACCGCCACTTGTAAGGCGAGCGCTGTGTCCCATTCGGCGCGCGTCTGGAAGTCGGCGACACGGCAGACAAAGGTGGGGATCCCCGCACGCCGCGCGCGAGTCAGGGCCTCGATGTCGTCACGATCAGCGCCGACCGCCGCGATGCGAACGCCGTAGGCCGGGTCGGCAGTGGCGTCGATGAGCGCCTGGAGGTTGGTACCGCAGCCCGAGACAAGGACCACGATAGAGCCGGCGGTCGACCCGGTCTCCGTCATATTCGTCACGATGGGAGACGATATCGGACGTCGCACCTGCTCTGCCCACCGTCCCATCCCAGGAGCCCGCTTTGGCCTCGCCTCACAAGTCATCCGTTCTGCCGCCGGGGGAGGCACATTCACGACGGTCCGCCGTGCTGCTGCTTGTCGGTCTGGTCGCCTCCACCACCCCGTTGCCGTACACAGCGGTAGCCGTGATCCCGGTGCTATGGGCCGGGGTCGAGTCTGTCCGCTCGATCGGGGCCAGGTCAACAGCCCGGTCGAGCGCCCGGTCAACGGCTCAGGCAGCGGCCCGGCCACCGGCACGCGGCATCGCGTCAAGCTTCGTCGGCCTGCTTCTGGCGTGTGTTCTCACGGTGGTGGTGCTGTTGCCCTACGCGTTCTATGGCAGCGCCAAGAGCCTGCAAGACTGCATCCAAGGGGCGAACACAGCGATTGCCGCAGCGGACTGCAGCTCTCACTTCAACAGCAGTCTCGACTCGATCTTCAATGGCTTTCTCAGTTCCGGGAAGCACGCAGGTGGCTGAAAGCGACGACAGCCGCGGCCCCGACTAACAGCTCCCCCAGCACTGTCGCACCGAACGCCAGCGAGGGTGCCCCTAACCCACTGAGCCGGGCGGCACCGAGTGAACCACCCGCCAGAGAGCTCGCCAATGTCAGGACCAGGGCAGCGATCAGACATGCCCATGCGGCGGTCACGGCCTTGGCCCGCCAGGATGAGAGCCTGGCCACTACGTGCAGGGCCCGCCAGCCGACCAGAGCTCCGGCGGCAACCGGGATCATGACACTGAGCCACAGGCCGGCAGGCAACGCGCCGGGTGCCGGCACCGCACCCAGAACGGGAATGAGCGGTAGCAGGCCTGGGCTGGAGTGCGACCAGGTGAGTGCGGTGCCCTGACCGAGGCTGAAGCCGGGCCCCGCCATCCAAGAGGCAGCCCAGAGCGCGACGTTCGGCAGGACCATCAGCTGACCGAGACTGAGCAGGACGATACCGACAGGATCGGCGCCCAGGGCGTCGTAGAGTCGCCCGATCCGACCCAGATGGATCACGACCATCACGAGAGTCAGAGCCAGCCCGGCGCCGAAGATCGCGAATACCCCCCACAACCCCGGGCGGATGGCCCGGCGCAGATGTATCGGCAGCCGGGCTTCCAGCCACCCCGAAAACTCGGGCGCCACCGAACCGATCTGGCTCCGGAACTCCCGCAGGAGGGCAATCAGCACCGAGGCCGCGCCAACTACCGCCGTGCCCATGACGGACCCCACGACCGAGGCGTGGAGGGGATCGCCGGCCGTGACGAGGGCGACGACAAGTCCCACCACGGCATACCCCGAGACGAAGGCAACGCTGGCCTCAACCACGTCGCGACGTACGTCTGCCCACCCGCTCAGCCTGCGCGGGCGCTGGTCGTCGAGCTGCATGAGGATCCGACGGGCTGCGATGGTGGCCACGACCAGCGGGATGGCAGTGAGCAACATGGGCATCAGCGAGATCGCGGCGGGCCCCGAGCTCAGCTGTACGCCGTTGGCCAGCAGCCAGATGCAGGAACCGACCGACAGCGCCCGAGGCCAGCCCACTGAGCTTTGCGGGCTGGCGACCCAGGCCAGGAGCACGGGCAGCACAATGACCATCATCGACACCAGGGCCGCAGAAGCGCCGGACAGCGCTGAGGCCAGCCGAAGGAGGACACCAGCGAGCGCATTGGCGGGTGTGCCCTTGACCGGGATGCGGCGAACACGATCGAACAGACTCATCAGGCCTCCATGTTCGCCGCTGACGAACGCAAGACGGACGGGGCGCGCCGCCCGCGCCGAGAATGTGCCCAAGAGAACCGCAAACAGAAGCTACAGACTCGGGGTCTTGGCCAGCTGGTCCGCCGGCGGCGCGCTCGTGGGCGCCACTGAATCCCATTGGGTGAAGTCCAAAGTGCCGCTCTTGGCGCTCTCGGCGCGCAAGAGGCGCCCCTGGCCGTCGGCAGAGATGTAGAACTTGACGTCGCCAACTTTGGTCGTGATGAGGTAAGCAGGGGCCCCATCGACATCGGTCGTCTGGACCTTGGGGTTTAGCTGGTCCGCGGCCGATATGCCTTCTGCCAAGACCTGACCCAGCAGGGTGCCCACCCTGAAGTCGCCCATACCGGCCGCCGACCCCGCTGGGACCTTGACGTACTTGCCGGCGACCGACTTGGTAATCGCCGCGGAGCCGTCCAGCCTCGTCCAGTACACCGCGTCGGCCTTGAGATAGAAATCGTCGTTGACTTTGAGGACCTCGATCACACCACTTCCGAAGTCGACCAGCATCCTCATCGTCATCCCGGCGCAGTCGCCAGCGACGTCCAGCTGTGCCTGCTGCCCGTTGTCGGTATAGGCACCCTTGATGTGGACACTCGTGGCCGTGGCGCCGTTCCTGCGCATCAGCTGGTAGGCCGACGCGGCGGTAGGTGCCTTCGCGGTCACCCTGGGGGCGGGACTGCTCGCCTTGGCCACGGCCGCCACGGTGGTGAATGTGCAGGCGCTCAGACTGAGTGCGACGGCTGCCAGCAGGGCGAAACATTGCCTGAAACGTTGCCTCATGAGACTCATCTCGTGGTGCCTTAAAGGGACCGCGGCACCCGTGAGATGTCCGATTTGTGAAAGGTATCAGTCGACGCGAACGGTGCCGCGGCCGCAGTCAGGACTCGTCCACCGTCGATGTTCAACGGTGGTAAAGACCCCGTCAACCGGGACAACACCCAGCGAACCAGAGCCAGCCGGGGGCCTTCCCGGTGACCATCACACGCACCGGAGGCATCGCGGGCTTCCGGGACGTGCTGGTGGCCGCTGGCGACGACCCGGTGCCGGTCACCCTCAAGGGGCAGAAGCCGCAGCGATGCCAGCTGACGCCGATGGCGCTAGGGCGGCTGACGACGGCGGCGTTGACGGTGCCATGGTCTCGGATCACTGGCAGCCCACGCCCCTCCTCCCCCGACGACTTGGTGACCACTGCAGGTCGCCGGCTGACGGTCCGATCAGAGTGGACGACCCGCTGGCGACGAAGGCAGGCAGAGTCTTCCTGGAGCTGCTGAACGACCTGAACGGCGGCCAGGCGGCTTCCCACCTGTGTCCCCACGGCTGAGTTCAGCCGGGCCGGGTGACCCTTGCCGGACTCGGTGACCCCAGAAGGCCGTTGCTTGCGGGTGAAGCAAACGCCACGCCCGTTCTCGGAGGCTCACCGTCCCATTCTCCCGACGATGGACGCCTCGCTCGAATGCCACATAACAACGAATCCCTATGTCGATAAGCCCAGGTGAATGTCTTGCCTGCACAGGCGTGGATTCAACGCCGCCACGGGAGCAGCAAAGACTTCATCCCCGCCCATACCACGTGAGCATTCAGCCTGAACGCCCTGTTGGCGGTTCAAGCCCCAGATCTCGGTCCGGACCTGGCCCGTCAAACCGTCTGCGTGGCCAGGTTCAGCCCAGGTTCTTCATTACTTCGCGCATGAGGTCAGCTGTGGCCGACGGCGTCTTGCCGACCTTGACTCCAGCGGCCTCCAGGGCCTCTTTCTTGGCAGCCGCAGTGCCCGAAGAGCCAGACACGATGGCACCTGCGTGACCCATGGTCTTACCCTCGGGGGCGGTGAAGCCCGCAACGTAGCCGACGACGGGTTTGGTGACGTGCTCTTTGATATATGCCGCAGCCCGCTCCTCAGCGTCACCGCCGATTTCGCCGATCATGACGATCGCGTCGGTGTCGGGGTCGTTCTGGAACGCCTCGAGACAGTCAATGTGGGTGGTTCCGATGATCGGGTCGCCGCCGATGCCCACGGCCGTGGAGAAACCGAAGTCCCGAAGCTCATAGATCATCTGGTAGGTCAACGTTCCCGACTTGGAGACCAGGCCGATGCGGCCGGGGCCCGCGATGGACGCCGGGATGATGCCGGCGTTCGAGGCTCCGGGGCTGATCACTCCAGGGCAGTTCGGGCCGATGATGCGGGTGGTGCCGGCCTGCCGGGCGTATGTCCAGAACTCCGCGCTGTCCTTGACTGCGACACCCTCGGTGATGACGACAACAAGCGGGATCTTGGCATCAATGGCCTCGATCACGGCAGCCTTGGTGAACTTCGCCGGCACGAAGACGACCGACACATCGGCTCCGGTTGCCTCGACGGCCTCAGCCACCGACCCGAAGACCGGCACGAAGACGCCGGAGTTGAACTCGACCTTCTGGCCTCCCTTGCCGGGGGTGACGCCGCCGACGATGTTGGTACCCGCCGCCAGCATGAGCTGGGTGTGTTTCTGGCCCTCGGAACCGGTCATGCCCTGGACGATGACCTTGGAGTCAGCGGTGAGAAAAATTGCCACGGTGATTGCCGCCTTTCAGTTCTTGTTGGCGGCCGAAGCCAGCTCGGCGGCCTTGCGAGCCGCGCCGTCCATGGTCTCTTCTACCGTTACCAGCGGGTGCGCGGCCTCGGCAAGGATGCGGCGGCCTTCGTCGACGTTGTTTCCGTCCAGTCGCACGATCAGGGGCTTGGTAGCCTTATCACCGAGGACATTGAGGGCGCCCACGATGCCATTGGCAACCGCATCGCACGAAGTGATGCCGCCGAAGACGTTGACGAACACCGACTTGACCTGCTCGTCGCCCAGGATGATGGCCAGACCGTCGGTCATCACCTCAGCCGAGGCACCGCCGCCGATGTCGAGGAAGTTGGCCGGCTGGGGGTGCTCGCCCGGCCCGCCGAACTCCTCACCGGCGTAGGCGACGCAGTCGAGGGTTGACATCATCAGGCCCGCTCCGTTGCCGATGATGCCCACCGAGCCGTCGAGCTTGACGTAGTTGAGGTCCTTGGCCTTGGCCGCTGCCTCGAGCGGATCCGCCGAAGCCTTGTCCTCCAGCGCGGCGTGTTCGGGGTGCCGGAAGCCGGCGTTGTCATCGAGGGTGACCTTGCCGTCAAGGGCGACGATCCTGCCGCCAGCGGTCTTGACCAGCGGGTTGACCTCGACCAGCGTGGCGTCCTCGTCACGGTAGACGGTCCACAGCTTCTGGATGGCTTCTGCGATCTGATCCTTGACGTCCTCGTCAAAGCGCGCCGCCTCAACGATCTCCTTCGCCTTGGCGGCGTCGATGCCAATGATCGGGTCGACGGGGATCCGGGCAAGAGCCTCGGGACGCTCGACCGCGAGTACCTCGATCTCCACGCCGCCTTCCTTGCTAGCCATTGCCAGGTAGGAGCGGTTGGCGCGGTCGAGCAGAACGGAGAAGTAGTACTCCTGCTCGATCTGCGCGCCCGCGGCGATCATCACCTTGTGGACCGTGTGGCCCTTGATGTCCATACCGAGAATCTGAGCCGCGGCCTCGGCGGCCTCATCGGCAGACTTGGCGACCTTGACGCCACCAGCCTTGCCACGTCCACCAACCTTGACCTGCGCCTTGACGACGACCACTCCGCCGCTGCTGGCACCGATCTTCACTGCCGCTGCGCGGGCTTCTTCAACGGTCTCGGCCACGATGCCAGCCAGTACTGGCACACCGTGGGCTTCGAACATGTCGCGCGCTTGGTACTCGAAAAGATCCACGAGTTCATCCTCATCGTTGCGTAATGGGAACGTCTCAACGGATCGTAATAGGCGGCCATGCACTTGATCTCAACGGGGTGCCCCGGATGAGACGAACCTCACCGAGAATGAACCTCAGTGGGACGAGACGTTGGTCCTTACCCACTCGACGATCTCGGTGGTCGTCGCGCCCGGCGTGAAGACCTTGGCGACACCGAGCTTGTCGAGCTCGGGGATGTCGGCCTCGGGGATGATGCCGCCGCCGAACACGATGATGTCCTTGGCGTCACGCTGCGCGAGCAGCGCTGCGACCTTGGCGAACAAGGTCATGTGGGCCCCTGACAGGACCGAAAGGCCCACGGCGTCCGCATCCTCCTGGATGGCGGCTTCAACGATCTGCTCAGGGGTCTGGTGCAGACCTGTGTATACAACCTCCATGCCGGCGTCACGCAGGGCACGGGCAACCACCTTCGCGCCCCGGTCATGCCCGTCAAGTCCGGGCTTGGCCACAACGATGCGTAACGGTGATTCGCTCATGGCAGCAGACTAGCCATCGACCAGCGACACCGCGCACCGGGCGCTTATCACGTGACCTGAGCGCGCCCCGCAACACCGGCACAATGTCGCTCGGGTGTTGCTCTCGACAAGCGGATTATCCAGACATTACCGTCGGGTAACCATGTTGGAGCATGCAACGTCGCAGCCCTCTGGGCCGGTGCGCCGGCCCAGCCGCCTTGAGTGCCTGCACACCAACAGCCGCAACGCCCTTGGGCGCGCTCGCAACGTTGTCAGAGCCACAGCTCAAGGGACCACCGATGTCCTCAGCGGTGCCGCAAAGGCCTTGCTCACGCCAGCCGGGGTGGCCGGCGCCGCGGTCGAGCTGGCGTGGGTCGGCGTCCATCTCGCGATGTATCCGTTCGGCCTGCTCGGGGGTCCGGACGGCATCGAGGGGCCCGGCTACAGCGTGGAGGAGTTACCACCCATGCAACGCGGGCTGGTGATCGGCGACGTCGAGGCGGCCGGAACCCCGATCCTGCTCGTCCACGGCATGATCGACAACCGATCCATCTTCACCCTTTTGCGTCGGGGTCTTCGTCGACGCGGTTTTGGAAGAGTTGTCTCGATCAACTACTCCCCAATGACCGCTGACGTGCGCGTCGCCGCGGCCTGGCTGGCCGAAGAGGTCGAGTCATTGGTGGCCGAAACGGGGTACGAACGGATCCACGTCATTGGTCACAGTCTCGGCGGCCTGATCGCCCGGTACTACGTCACTCGTCTGGGCGGTCACGAACGGGTGCACACGCTAGTCACCCTCGGGACTCCACACGGAGGCACCTTCAACGCCTACGCGCTGCCCTCAAACCTGTGCCGACAGCTTCGGCCCGGTAGTGCCCTCATGCGCGAGCTGGGCGCCGCCGTGCCCTGCTGCAAGACCCGGTTCGTGGCTTACTGGTCAGACCTGGACGAGATGGTGTTTCCCCAACGCAACGCGAAGCTGAATCACCCGGATCTGAGAGTTCACAACATCGAGATTCACGCCACTGGACACATGAGTCTGCCCATCAACGGCGACGTGGTCCACGGGATCTCGACCGCGCTGGCACAGCTGGGCGCCGACGGTAGCCTGCTGACAGCCGGCATCACCAAGCTCAAGCCCCGGACTGAGCCCCCGAAAACGACCTTCAACCATGGCGAAAAGCCAGCGGAGCTACAACCTGCACGAAGGCCCGCGACACATAGTCGTGGACCAGAATATTGACTAGATCCTTTGCAGAAAGCAAAGATCTGTCAAATTTGGTGTGGCCGATACGTGGCGCTAACCTCATCTCGTTCTCATTCGCTCCCGTGAGGTTCTGCCTGTGCCAGATCATTCGCATGAGGCCCGCCACCGTGCAGGTAAGAAGGTGGCCTCCAGGCGCCAGATAACCTCCGAGCGCCAAACAACCTCCAAGCACCAGACAACCTCCAAGCCGAGCCGCATCCTTACCGGTCTGGCCCTGCCCACGGCCGCAACGGTTGCACTCATGTTCTGTGCAGCGGGCGCCGCCGTGGCCACATCCCCCAGGACCCAGAGACAGATCCTCAGCCAGAGCGCCGCAGTCATGGCATCGCCGCAGGCGGCGACGGCCGATACCGCCGCGAAGCGCGCACACATCGTAGAGGTCGAGCGTGCCCAGGCGGCAGCCACCGCCAGCGCGCTCCGAGAGGTCGACCGCGCGACCGAAGTTGCCCGCAGCGACGAACGCAAGAAGCTTGCCGCCGCGGCCAACGTGGCCAAACGCGCCGCGTTCGCGCACAGCTGGCGACTACCTATCACAAACCCCGTGACGACATCCGGCTTCGGCTATCGCTGGGGGCTCCTGCACGCCGGCGAGGACTTCGCCGTCTCAGTGGGCACTCCTCTGGCCTCCATGTCCACAGGCACCGTGGTCTTCGCCGGTGCGGAGTCGGGCTTCGGCAACCTGGTGGAGATTCGCTACTGGGACGGCACCATCAGTTACTTCGGACACATGTCGAGGATCTCGGTCAACGTCGGCGACGCCGTCGCGCCGGCAGAGATCGTCGGAGAGTCCGGCAACACCGGCCACTCCACAGGTCCGCATCTGCACCTGGAGATACACCCCGACGGCGGCCAGGCCGTCGACCCCCTGCCCTGGCTGGCAGCTCACCACATCGCCGTCTAGGTCCAGGCCCCCCACGTCTGCAGCCAAGGTCTCAGGGACGTGACCTGACGATCAGAGCTTCTCCAGCGGGGCGTATCGCAGCAACAGCCGTTTAACTCCGGTCTCGGTCCCGAAGTCGACATGAGCCATGACCTTGTCTGCCTCCCCTTCAACCCGGACCACGGTGCCCAGGCCGAACGAGTCGTGGCTGACCCGGTCGCCGGACCGCAGCGAGATCATCGGGCGGTTGCCCGCAGATCGCACCCCTGGCCGGCCAGCCAGGGTCGCCACGGCGGGAGTGGACGACGGCCTCATGCCGGTAGTCTCGGTGCGTTGCCAGTCGACCAGCTCGGCAGGAATCTCATCAAGGAAACGCGACGCCGGGTTGTACTGCGGCGAACCCCACCCAGAGCGCACGATCGCCCTCGAGAGGTGCAACCGTTCGCGGGCTCGGGTGATCCCTACATAGGCCAGGCGCCGCTCCTCTTCAAGCTCCTTGTTGTCACCCAGCGCGCGCATGTGCGGAAAGGTGCCGTCCTCCATGCCGGTGAGAAAGACGACGGGAAACTCCAGACCCTTGGCCGTGTGCAGGGTCATCAACGTCACCACTCCGTTATCGGCCGCCTCAGCATCAGAGCCATCGGGGATCTCGTCGGCGTCAGCCACCAGCGAGACCCGCTCCAGGAAGGTTTCCAGGGAGCCCGCGGGCTCCGACTCGTCGAACTCGCGCCCCACGGCCACGAGCTCGGCCAGGTTCTCAACCCGGGTCTCGTCCTGCGGGTCCTGACTTGCCCGGAGCTCGGCGAGATAGCCGGTCTGCTCTACCACTGCCTCGAGCAGGTCCCCCACTCCCGAGCCGCCCTCGTGCACGGTTCGCAAAGCCTCTAGCAGAGCGGTGAAGACCGTGATCGCAGCAACCGAGCGGGTCGCGATACCGGGAGCGTCCTGGGGGCGACCTAACGCGGCGACAAACGGAACGCGCTCACGCTCGGCAAGCTGGGCGATGCAAGCCACTGCACGATCTCCGATTCCCCGTTTGGGGACATTGAGAATCCGTCGCAGGTTGACGGTATCGGTGGGGTTGGAGATAACCCGCAGATAGGCGAGAGCGTCCTTGACCTCTCGTCGCTCGTAGAAGCGCGTGCCGCCAACGACCTTGTAGGGCAGGCCGACTCGAACGAAAACCTCTTCGATGGCACGCGACTGCGCGTTGGTGCGGTAGAAGACGGCCACGTCCTTGGGCTTGACGCCATGCTCATCGCCGAGACTGTCGATCTGGCGGGCGACGAAGGCCGCCTCATCATGCTCGGTGTCCGCGACGTAGCCCACGATCTTGGCGCCGTCACCGGAATCGGTCCACAGATTCTTGAGCCGACGATCCGAGTTCTTGGCGATGACCGCGTTAGCCGCACGCAGGATGGTCTGGGTCGAACGGTAGTTCTGCTCCAACAGAATGGTTCGCGCGTTCGGGTAGTCCTGCTCGAACTCGACGATGTTGCGGATCGTGGCGCCGCGGAAGGCGTAGATCGACTGGTCGGCGTCGCCGACCACTGCCAATTCGGCCGGCGCAATGGCGCCAGGGTCAGTCTCGCCGAGTCCGGTGCCTGACGCAGCGCGGTTTGCGTGCCCAACCAGCTCACGCACGAGCTGGTACTGAGCGGTGTTGGTGTCCTGGTACTCATCGACCATGACATGCCGGAAACGCCGGTGGTAGTACTCGGCAACGTCGGGGAAGGCCTGAAGGATGTTGACAGTAGTCATGATCAGGTCGTCAAAGTCCATCGCGTTGGCCTGACGCAGACGGGTCTGGTACATCCGGTAAGCCTCGGCCACCATGCGCTCCTGATGGCTGGCCTCACCGAGCCCAGACGCATACGCCTCCTCGTCGATCAGCTCATTCTTGAGGTTCGACACCTGCGCGGAGAAGGCCCGCGGGCGATAGCGCTTGGGATCAAGGTCAAGGTCACGCAGGACCATCGACATGAGCCGCTGGCTGTCGGCGGCGTCATAGATCGAGAATGTCGACTTCAGGCCGACATGGGAGGCCTCGCGACGCAGAATGCGCACACAGGCCGAGTGGAACGTCGAGACCCACATGCCCTGGCTCCGGGCGCCGATCAGTGAGGCGACTCGATCGCGCATCTCACCGGCGGCCTTGTTGGTGAAGGTGATCGCAAGGATCTGACCGGGCCGGACATCTCGCGCCGCCAGGAGGTGGGCGATCCGGTGCGCCAGCACGCGGGTCTTACCCGACCCCGCCCCGGCGACGATCAGCAGCGGCGCCCCCTGATGGATGACCGCGGCCCTCTGCTGGGGGTTGAGGCCCTCAAGCAGCGCCTCCGGGTCGCGACTGATCACCGGGCCGGTTCGACCACCATCATCATCGGCTGGAGGCTCGGCACCCGCCTCGGCCCAGGAAGGCACGCCGCGGGCGTCCACCTCACCGCTGGAGGCGGCAGGGCGGAGCTTGGGCAGGGGGAAGTCGCCAAAAAGAGTGCTCATCGTGAGTTCCAGCCTACGTCGGGCGGGTGACAACAACACGCACCCTCTGCCGTTCGATCTCGGCGCCCAGACAATTGGGTTCAGCCCTGGACGGAGCCACGTGCCTCCCGGGGCGAGGCCAAGGAGACAAACGTGAACCCCCACGACGGAAGAGGACGCCACTGGCCTGACCTAGGCTTGGGGGGTGAGCCAGTCGCATACCGAATCCGGCGAGAACGACCAGGCAGGCAGCTCCATCCGGGCGGCCGTGCCGGCCGACGTGCCGGCCATTCTCGGGCTCGTCCACGAGCTGGCGATCTACGAGAGGGAGCCCGAAGCGGTCGAGGCGACCGAGGCCCACTTCCGTGAGGCCCTGTTCCCGCAGGAGCAGGCGCCCACTTCGTTCGCACACGTTGCCGTCGTGGACGGAACGGTCGTGGGTATGGCGATCTGGTACGTCACGTTCTCGACCTGGCAAGGACGCAGTGGTATCTGGCTCGAGGACCTGTTCGTCTCACCGAAGCATCGCGGATCTGGCTTGGGCAAAGGACTCCTGGCGGTGCTGGCAGCGGTGTGTGCCGAACGGGGCTACGGCCGGCTCGAGTGGTGGGTACTGAAGTGGAACACGCCCTCGATCGGCTTCTACGACTCGATCGGCGGGCAGCCCATGGACGAGTGGCTCACCTATCGGCTCGAGGGGATGGCTCTGGACGCAATGGCCAGTAGCGAGGTGCCCAATTAGGCTTACCGCATGACGCAGCGGACTTTCGGCCAGCCTGCCACGCCTCGACCCGACGAGGACATCGCGCGGGTGCTCGTCGTGGCGGCACATCCTGACGACTGTGACTTCGGTGCGGCCGGGACCATCGCGGGCTGGGTGGATGCCGGGCTGAGCGTCACGATCTTGTTGTGCACGCACGGCGAGCAAGGCGGGTTCGACGACGCCAACCGCGAGCAGATGCCGGCTATCCGAGAAGGCGAACAGGTCGCCGCGTCCGCCGCGCTCGGCGTCAAGGACGTGCGGTTCCTGCCAGGGCATCGCGACGGCTGGTTGGAGCCATCGTGGGAGCTGCAGCGCCAGATCGTCGAGGTCATCCGCGATGTCCAGCCCCAGCGCGTCCTGATCCAGTCCCCCGAGCGTTGGTACGACAGAATTCAGGCCTCTCATCCGGATCACCTCGCAGCCGGCGAGGCGGCCCTCCGCGCCGTCTATCCCGCCTCCGAGAACCGCTACGCATGGCCCGAGCTCATCGAGCAGGGTCTGGAGCCGTGGCATGTCAGCGAGATCTGGATCATGGCCCATCCGGAGATGACCCACGCCGTGGACATCACTGACACCTTCGCCCGCAAGGTCGCAGCGCTGCAGGCCCATGCGTCTCAGACAGGACACCTGGGGGATCAGCTGGACAGCTTCCTGCGGGAGTGGGGCCGCGCAGTGGCCCAGATGTTCGGGCTCGCGCAGGATCGGCTGGCCGAATGCTTCCACATCATGGACCTAGGCTGAGTCGTTGAACGTCGATGCCCTGCTGGTCAGCCTGTCGCCCGCCTTCGTCTATGCGCTGGTCGCCCTGGTAATCAGCCTGGAGAGCATGGGTGTCCCGTTGCCCGGTGAGGTGGTCCTGGTGTCCGCGGCGCTCCTGGCCGCGCGCCACGAGCTGGACATATCCCCCGTCTGGGTCGCGGTGGCGGCCAGTGCCGGAGCCATCGTCGGCGACAGCATCGGCTATCTGGCGGGACGGCACTGGGGTAACCGGATGTTCACCGCGCTGGGACGCCGGTTTCCCCGACACGCAGGCCCGGATCAACTCGCCTACGCCGAGCATATGTTCACCCGGTATGGCGTGTGGGCCGTCTTCTTCGGACGTTTCGTGGCGCTGCTCCGCATCTTCGCCGGGCCATTGGCCGGCGCCCTCCGAATGGCCTACCCACGCTTCCTGACCGCAAACGCGCTCGGCGGGATCATCTGGGCCGGCGGGACCACGGCTGCGATCTACGCCCTGGGCACTGGCGCCCAGGATTGGCTCAAGAACTCGCCGTGGGTCGCACTGGCCCTGGCCGTCGTCGTCGCCATGGCCGTCTCAACAGTTTTCCGGCGACGGCTGGAACACGCGGTGGCGCGCTACGCCGCCGAGCGAAAGACCCACCCCGAAGTCCAGCAGGGCGGGCGGCTCACAGGAGGTGCCGCCCGACAGCCCAAGCGGTGAGCTCGTGCCGCGAGGACAACTGCAGCTTGCGCAGCACCGAAGAGACGTGTGTCTCAACGGTCTTGATCGAGATGAAAAGCTCCTTGGCGACCTCCTTGTACTGGTAGCCGCGCGCGATGAGCCTCATCACCTCACGTTCGCGTGCACTGAGCCGATCAAGCTCTTCGTCGATCACCGCGACCTCACCGGCGGCTGCACCAAAGGCATCCAGGACGAAACCGGCCAGGCGGGGGCTGAACACGGCATCGCCGTCGGCGACCCTTCGAATCGCGTCGGTCAGGTCCTGACCATTGATGGTCTTGGTGACGTATCCGCGAGCCCCGGCCCGGATAACTGCGATCACGTCCTCAGCTGCGTCGGACACCGACAACGCGAGGAACCGGACCGGTTCACCGGACTCGGTTGTCACTCCGGCCGATCCGGTGATGACGTCGCTCCCGCCATGGCCGTTTCCGCCGGGCAGGTGGACATCCAGCAGGACGACGTCGGGTCGCGCCTGAGCCACCACCACGATCGCCTCGTCGACGTCCGCTGCCTCACCCACGATCACCATCGACTCGTCCAGCTCAGCTTTGACACCGGACCGGAACATGCGGTGGTCATCGACCAGTACGAGCCGGATGGCGGTGTCAGATGGGGGCTTTGGCTCGTTCATCGACGCGTTCCTTCGGAGTCGGGTTGGGAAACGATCCCGGTGTGGCCAGCAGAGTCTGATTGAACGACAGAGGCGGATGCGGCGGTCACCGGCAAGGAGATGGAGACCTCGGTGCCGTGCTCGAGCCGGCGCACTCGCGCCGAGCCGCCGTGCCGCGACATGCGGCCCAGGATCGACTCGCGAATCCCCAGCCGGTCCTGGGGGACATCCGCCAGGTCGAAACCCGGACCATGGTCTCGAACGAATGCCTCCACGAGCTCAGAGCCCACCTCGACATAGACGGACACCGGCGGCGCGCCGTGCCGGACGGCATTGAGCATGGCCTCGCGTAGGGCCCGGACCAGCACGGTCCCGCCGGCGTCCAGGGTTCGGTCACCGGTCACCACCAGCTCGATGGGTACGCCGTGCAGGTCCTCGACCTCGTGCGCGACCTCCGTGACCGCGGAGGCGAGGCTGGCCTGGGAGCCGACCGGGCCGGCATACAGCCAACCACGCAGCTCTCGCTCCTGGGAGCGGGCGAGCCGGACCACCTCGGCGGGGTCGTCCGACTTGCGCTGGATCAGCGCCAGGGTTTGAAGGACGGAGTCATGCAGATGTGCGGCGATGTCTGCCCGTTCGGTCTCACGGATGCGCTGTGCCTGCTCGGCGCGCAGCTCGCCCCAGAGTCGCACACCCCACGGCGCCGCGATCAGGACGGCGCCGACCAGAACCGCGACGGCGGCAATCCCTACGTTCCACAGCCCGGCGAGCCCCCGGCCCTGAGTCGCGAGGACGACGACGCCTATCGAAGCAAGTGAAATGCCGATCCCCAGACGTGCCAGGCCAGCGCGTCGGCCGCCGGACCCCGGGTCCTGGACCAGCCATCTATCCCGCTCGGCGTCGTCGAGCTTCGACCAGGCGAACACGGCTCCGCCGGCCACGGCAAATAGCGGGATGAGCACGCCGAGGTGCAGGTTAACTCCCCTGTTCTGGGCGTAGAGCACCCCACCGACGACGAGCAACACCAGCCCGGCCACGAGGTTGCGTGCGGACTCGCTGGCCGGTTCGCCGCCAGCCACGGCATCGGCCCCCGCAGCCGTGGCGGTTTCCAAACCCTGAGGCGTGAGCGCCCACAGGAAGAGGTATGCCACGACGCCGGCGCCGCCCCCCAATGAGGCCAGGACGAAAGCCAGGCGCACATACCGCACGTTCAGACCCAGGTGCTCGGCAAGCCCTGCACACACCCCGCCCAGGCGGCGGCCCTGGATGGGACGCTCCATCCGGGGCACCGGCCGGTGGTCATCGGGGGCGAGTGCCGGCTTCGGAAGCTCGTATGGCGTGGGCACGAGGCCTATCCTCGCCCACTTCCGGGTCAGAACGAGGGCGGACAACACGATCTCAGGGTCAGACCAGGGTTAACCCCGATGGCAGACGGCTGCCCAGCGGCCAAGAATTGTTACTTAACGGTTCCCCACGGCTGAAGCCGGGGGATTTCTGGCTCGGACCGCACCCACTACATCCCCGAGGGGAGGCAGCAAGTGTCTTACGTCGTCAACACCAGCACGGATACGCTCACCCGTGG
>CABDZK010000069.1_pt1 | contig 20190 bp, 17 predicted proteins | sample 3132141 | NCBI WGS metagenome assembly CABDZK01 (sample SAMEA5534340, study PRJEB31848) | metagenome | biome: tundra; feature: field; material: soil | place: USA | collected 2013-05 | depth 0.45 m | reverse complement strand
AGGTACGTGGCCATCCAGCTCGAAGAGGGAACCGAGCTCATCGACATCGCGCAGCAGGGATCCAGCGCCGCACGTCACGCCCAGGCAACTCTCGAAGTCTCCGCACGCCCCACTCGGACAAGTGGGCAATTCGCCACGCCACTGGCCAGCCGATTCCCGAGTCGAGGGCTCGAGCCATCGAAGGAATTCGGTGGACCCGGCTTGACATGAGAGTGCCGTTGCCAAAAATCCGAGACATGGAACCTGGCTCATGGTGGACCCCAGACCGGGTAGGCGAGATGAAACCGATAGCTAGCAAAGACTTCAAGGGCACCAGCCGCGTCGCCCGGAGGAAAGGAAGATCCAATGGAGTTTCAGTTCTCCAAGAAGTGGTACACGCCCGCCGAGGTCGCCGCGATGCTCGGATTTGGACTGTCCAAGACCAAACTCTTGATTTCGATGCGTGAGATCCGCTCAGTCAAGGTTGGGGCCCATCGCCGCATCCTGCCCGAGTGGGTCGACGAGTACATCGAGAATTGCACCCATCAAGACTCCGCATGAGTTCATCCAAGCGAGCCAACGGAGAGGGCTCGATCTACCCTCACCGCAACGGCTTCGCCGCCTACGCATGGGTCAATACCCCGGACGACAAGCGGAAACGCAAATACGTCTACGGCAGGACACGCGACGTCGTTCATACCAAATGGCTCACCCTCCTCCGGCAGGCCGCGGCCCGTCCGGTGGCAACCCGGACCCCGAAGCTAAAGGAGTACCTGACCTACTGGCTCGATCAGGTCGTCAGGACGTCACTCGAACCCAAGACGGCAGAGACCTACGCCATGCACGTACGCCTGTACATCATCCCGGGGCTCGGCGAGAAGCGGCTGGACAAGCTCACCGTCCGCGATGTCCGGGGATGGCTCAACCGGTTGGGTGAGGAATGTCAATGCTGCGCTCAGGGCAAAGACGTCACTCGACCGCCGAAACTGCAACGTTGCTGCACGATCGGGAAATGCTGTGGACAGCACCTGTCCCGCCGGACTGTGATCGACGTGCGTGCCGTGCTCCGTTCGGCGCTGAGCAACGCGGTGAGCGATGAATTGATCGACCGCAACGTTGCCATGGGTATCAGACTGCCGTCGGCGCGGACTCGACAGCCTGCGCCCTGGTCGGTCGAGGAAGCCCGTCAGTTCCTCGTGAGCGCGAAGGACGACAGCGACCCGCTCTATGCCGCATACGTGCTGATTCTGGTGCTCGGACTGCGCCGCGGCGAGCTACTCGGGTTGACCTGGCCCATGGTCGACCTGGACACAGCTCAGCTGGAGGTCGGGTACAGCCTCCAGCGACTCGGTGGCCGGTTGATCCACGGCGAGACCAAGACCGAAGCTTCAGACGCCATCCTGCCTCTGCCGGCGATCTGCCTCGCCGCACTCCGTCTGCATCAGCAGGCCCAGGTAGCAGCGATAGAGGCAGCCGGCCCTTTTTGGGTACCGACCGGTAACGTCTTTACGACCCGCGACGGACTGCCGCTCGACCCCCGCAACTTCTACCGGTCGTTCAAAGCACGCTCAGCAAAGGCCGGGGTCCGTACCATCCCCGTTCACGGCACCCGCCACACCTGCGGGTCGCTGCTGGCCGCCTTGGACGTCCACCCCCGCGTCGCCATGCAGATCATGCGACACAGCAAAATCGCTGTGACGATGGAGATCTACACACATATCCCGTCCGATCTCACCCGGACGGCGCTCCGCCGCCTCGGGGACCAGCTCGAGGCGCTCAAATGAGCAACTCTCAAATGAGCAACTGCTGTACTTTGCTGCTGTACTTTGCTGCTGTACTTTGCTGCTGTACTTTGCTGCTGTACTTTGGTCCCAGACCACTCAAAGGCCCTCTTCCCAGATCGGGAGAGGGCCTTTGACCTGCGGTGATATCGGTGGAGCTGAGGGGACTCGAACCCCTGACCCCCTCGTTGCGAACGAGGTGCGCTACCAGCTGCGCCACAGCCCCATGGTGCGGACGAAACTTTAACACCGTGGCACGCCCAGTCAGAAACGACGGTGGTTTCAAGGTGGATCACGAACCCAGTCACGCCTGCCCAGGCTCTGGCGCGGCGTCTCAGGCGCCGGTGGCCCTTCGACGTTCGACAAGCTCATCGAGGTCGCAGTCGTAGACCAAGCCGTCAAGACTCCATCCCTCGGCCTCCCCCGGCTCGAAGACCACTACCGGCGCGACCACGGGATCTGCTGCCTTTGCCTTGAGCGTGTAGGTGGGTGGCGGCACCGGAACAGGCGCCCAGCCCGCCGGGTCCACCGGGGCCGGCGACTCGACCGGCTCGGCGATCTGGGCAGCACCAGTAACCACAGGCTCCGCCTCGGACTCCACCAAAGGCTCGGACTCGTCCTCGAAGTAGGTTGGCGCCCTGGCTGCCGGACCCGCAGAGCCGGTGGCAGATCCGCGTGCCTGCCCATTTGCACGCCTGGTGGCCCGCTGGAATACGGCCGCGCGACGCAACCAGGCGACGTCGAACATCAGGGCTGCGACAGTGACCAGGACGCTCCACCAGGGCAGCACCGAGATGGCAGCCAGTGGTGAGGCGACGAGCACGAGCACTAAAGACGCCAACAGCGACAGGCCTCGGACGCGACGCGCCGACACACCAGCCAGGACGCGAAAAACTCGTGTCGGGCGCACAGCGATCTCGCTGGCAGCGGCTTCAGGGGCAGCCGGGACGAAATGAGCACGCTTCACGACAACCTCCGGACGAGAGTGGCGCGCGGGGCCGATGGCATACGAACGTGGACGTGGCACCGAAAGGTCGAAATTGGGCAGCGGGGAGCGACGCTCCAGGACACGCATGGCATCGGAGAACCGGTCGACCGACCGGGCTGTGGCCAGGTGTTCGCGACGGCGGACCCAGTGCTGGAGCAGGTAGGCAGCCCAAATGGCGATAAGCACGAGGAAGATCAGGCTGCTGGGCTGCACAAACCCAAATTTAGAGGCGTCTGCCGCCCAGACAGCGGACGCGCCCCGGTGTGTCGCTGATGTGGCTGGCCCGTGTACCTTATGTCACGTTTCCTGCGAGTGGTTCCAGACCTCCACCATCGATCTACCGCCCAGGTCCTCGGTGATCAGGGCGAAGGAGCGATGGTCACGCCACTGTCCATCGATATGCAGGTAGCGTCGCCGCAGTCCCTCCTCCTGAAAACCGAGTTTCTCGACGACCCGCAGGCTCGCAACGTTCTGCGGTCGGATGTTGACCTCCACCCGATGAAGCCCCAACACCAAGAACGCGTGGTCACAGGCTGCCGCGAGCGCAAAAGGCACGATCCCCTGTCCTGCAAAGGATTCGGCGACCCAGTAGCCCGCGCACGCCGACCGCAGCGAACCCCACGCGATCCCGAACAGATGCATCTGACCGACGAGGCGCCCCTCGGTCTCGATGACAAAGGGCTGCAGGCGGCCCTCCGTGGCCTCGCGATCGAAGTGTCGAATCAGCTGGCGGAATGCCATACCGGTCGCCATCGGCTCGGGGGAAGTGGCTTCCCACGGCCGAAGCCATTCGATGTTCTCGGCCCTCAGCGCCTCCCACTGGCCACGGTCCTTGGCGCGCAGAGGCCGCAAGATCACCGGTGCACCGCCGACCCGGCGGGCTGTGAGCGTCACTGGCCAGAGTCCGTCCTTCAATGGTCGCCCCCTTGAATCTGCTGAAGAGCGTGTGCAACAACGGGTTCGAGCACCGCGAGCCCGTTACTCACGCCACCCATCGACCCCGGCAGGTTGACGATCAAGGTGCGCCCCGCCACGCCACTGATACCGCGTGACAGCATGGCCGACGAAACGCCGGCATCCACACCGGCCGACCGAATTGCCTCCGCGATGCCGGGGACCAACCGGTCCACGACCCTTTGTGTGGCCTCGGGCGTGCCATCGCTGGGAGTTAGCCCGGTGCCACCGGTGGTCACCACCAACACCGCGCCGCCAGAGATGGCCGCGCGGAGGGCGGCCTCGACATCGGGGCCGTCGGCAACCACGACCGCATCGCCCACCACGAAGCCCCAGCGACGGACCGCCTCCACGATGATTGGCCCCGAACGGTCCGGATAAACTCCACCCGCAGCGCGGGTGGAGCAGGTGATGACCACTGCCGAGCCAGAGCCGGTCATGCCTGCCCCCAGTCCCCTGACCTGCCGCCCGACTTCGCGGTAACACGCACGTCGGTGATCCGGGCGTGCCTGTCCACCGCCTTGACCATGTCGATCAGTGCCAACGCGCCCACCGCCACCGCCGTGAGTGCCTCCATCTCCACGCCGGTCCGGTCCGCCGTGCGGACGGTCGCGCTCAGGTCTACCCCATCGTCAACCACCACCAGGTCGACCTCGACGGCGTGCACCCCGATCGGGTGAGCCAGCGGGATCAGGTCCGGGGTGCGTTTGGCCGCCTGGATACCGGCTATCCGGGCGACCGACAGCGCGTCGCCCTTGGGCACGGTCCCATCCCGCAGGGCTGCCACAGCCGCGGCCGAGAGCAGGACCCTGCCCACCGCCGTCGCCGAACGCACTGTCACGTCCTTGGCTGAGACATCGACCATGTGCGCTGACCCGTCGGCGCGCAGGTGGTTCAGTCCCGGCTCCTTCATGACGCCTCCAGGATCGGTCCCAGCGGGTGGCAGCTCACCTGGTCGCCAGCCCGCACCAACGTGACCTCAGCCGGTATGACGGCCAGCGCGTTCGCGCTTGCCAAAGACCCGAGCGCGTGCGAGCTCTGAAGGCCGGCGATGGCCGCCGTGTGCCCGCAACCGTCGCGCGCGGACGTGTGGGACAGCACGACCCGGGCGAACTGCACCTTGCCAGCCGGCACGGTCCAGTCCTGAGCCGCAACCGCGGTGACCATCGCCGCCTCCTGCTGCGGGCGACCGGCCATCAGCCGTAGCGCCGGCGCGACGAACACCTCGAACGAGACCATGGCGCTGACAGGGTTGCCCGGAAGAGTGAAAACCGGGATCTGGTGCTCACCGAGGACGCCGAAACCCTGCGGCATGCCAGGCTGCATGGCGACCTTGTCGAAACGCATCGTGCCGACACTGGAAAGCACCTCCTTGACGGTGTCGTAGGCGCCCATGGAAACTCCCCCGGTGGTGATCACGGCGTCAGCGCCCAACAACTGAGTCTGGATCGTGGACAGGAACGTCTGCGCGTCGTCGGGCAAGCACCCTACACGCAAGGGGATGCAGTCCAGGGCCCGAACGGCTGCCGTCAGCATGAGGCCGTTGCTGTCGACGACCTCGCCGAACCCGGGGCGGGTGCCCGGCTCGATGAGCTCATCACCGGTGGAGATGACGACCACCCGTGGTTTGGGGGTCACCCTGACCTGGCCGGTGCCCACCGCGGCGAGCAGGGCGATCTGACGAGCCTGCAGACGCGCGCCGTCAAGCATCACCGAGTCACCTACCGCGACGTCCTCACCGGCCTGGCGCACATGCTGACCGACGGACACCAGCGCCGAGACGGTCACCATCAGCAGACCACCATCGGTGCCCTCGACGGGAACGACCGCGTCGGCGCCGTCCGGCATCGGGGCGCCGGTCATGATGCGCATGCTCTGCCCGGGAGCCAAACTCAGTTGTTCGGTGTTGCCTGCGGCTATGTCGCGGACCACGGGCAACGTGACCGGTACCGTCGGGCTGGCAGCCACCAGATCGGCGCCATGAACGGCATACCCGTCCATAGCCGAGTTCCGAAAACCAGGCAGGGCGACCTCACTGGTCACGTCCTGGGCCAGGACGCAGCCCTGAGCATCGAGCAGGTCGAGATCGACCGGCGGCAGCCGCTGCACGGAGTCGACGATACGCGAGAGGTGCTCCGCGACGGTGATCACCGCGCTGCAAGATCCCGTGCCTCAGAGCCCCGCTCGGCCACGAAACCGTTAAGCCACGAAGAGAAGTCCGAGCCAAGCTCCCGATGTTCGACGGCAAGGCGGACCACGGCCTTCAGATAGTCCAACCTGTCGCCGGTGTCGTAGCGGCGGCCACCGAAGATCACGCCGTGCACGCCTCCCCCTGGCGCCGACGACACGGCACATTGCTGCAATGCATCGGTCAGCTGGATCTCGTTGCCACGGCCAGGCGGGGTCTTGGCCAGGATCTCGAATATCGACGGGTCGAGGATGTAGCGCCCGATGACCGCCAGGTTGCTGGGGGCGTCAGCGGGATCGGGTTTCTCGACCAGCCCCGTGACACGAACCACGGATTCGTCACCGCCATCGAGCGAGACGGGCTCGATTGCGGCACACCCATACATCTGAACGGACTCTGGCGGCACCTCCATCAGGGCGATCACACTGCCGCCCTTAGCCTCTCGAACCGCGATCATGGCCTCGAGCAGGTGGTCGCGCGCGTCGATCAGGTCGTCGCCGAGCAGCACGGCGAAGGGGTTGTTGCCGACGTGGTCCGCAGCGCACAGGACCGCATGGCCCAGACCAAGCGGCTCACCTTGGCGCACATAGTGGATGTTGCCGAGGTCGGTGGACTTGCGCACGCGCGCAAGACGCACGGTGTCTCCCTTGGCCTCCAGTGCCTGCTCGAGCTCCCAGTGACGGTCGAAGTGATCCTCGAGGGCAGCCTTGTTTCGGCCGGTCACCATGAGGACATCTCGCAGTCCGGCGCGGGTAGCCTCCTCGACGACATACTGGATGGCCGGCTTGTCGACTACCGGCAGCATCTCCTTGGGCGTCGCCTTGGTGGCGGGCAGGAAGCGGGTGCCCAGCCCGGCGGCAGGAATCACAGCCTTCCTGACGGTGCCACGGATCGGCGCGGATGAGGCCTGATGATCGGTCGAAGTCATGGTCTCGACATTAGTCGGCGCGCCGACCTGCGAAGGTCGGACTACTCTGCGGATCATGGACAGCGCCGCGGCGAACCGACTCGACCCTTTGGCGAACCTACTCGACCCCTTGCCCCGCCCTCCGAGTAGGTGGTTGCCCCGTCTGGCAATAGCTACTGCGGTAACGGCATACGCCCTGATCATCTTCGGCAGTCAGGTCCGGGTCAGCGACTCGGGAATGGGGTGCCCGGGCTGGCCGTTGTGCAGCGGAAGCGTGGGGCCGATCTACGAGTTCCACGCCCTGATGGAGCAGACCCACCGCTACATCGCGGCGATAGTGACGATCCTGGCGTTCCTCACCGCGCTGCTTGCCTTTCGGGCACGAGCCCAGCGGGCGACCACAGTGCGTCCAGCGGTTTTCACCGCCGGAGTCATCGTGGTCCAGATCGCTCTCGGCGCCGTGACCGTATTTGCCGGCAACGACGCCCCGACAGTTGCTGCCCACCTGATCGCCGGGGTCGCAATGCTGGGCGGTGCCACGGTCACCGCGGTCTGTGCCCTGGTGCCTGCGAGAGTGACCCGGCCAACAGGACCCCGGCTGGGACGGGTTGCCTGGGTGGCCATCAGCGCGGCCGGCGTGTTGTTCGTCTCCGGCTCACTGGTGGTCAACGCCGGAGCCGAAAAAGACTGCGCTAGCTTCCCGCTATGCCCCTCCGGACAGCCTGGCGATCTGGTCTGGCCGCATCTGCTGCACCGCAGCATCGCGGTGCTGGCGGGGATCGCACTGTTCACGTTCTCGGTACACGCCTGGCGGCGCTGGTCGGCCGCACCCGGGGCCCGCGCACTGGCCGCGACACTCGGAGCGCTCGTGGCGGCCACCGCCACCCTCGGCATCGTCAGCGCCCTGCTGAAGGCGCCACCGGCCTGGCAGGACCTGCACCTGGCTGGCGCAGCCGCGGTGCTTGCCACCTCGATAGCGCTTGCGACTCTTGGCTGGCTGACCGGCGCGGATGCCCGTGTGGACAAGCCCGGGAACGGAACCGGGGTCGAAGGCTCGATTCAGCCGCAGCCTGCGCCGTCGACAAGATGAGATACGTGGTGTTCGGCGCCGGGGCGATCGGAGCGGTCGTGGGTGGCCGCATGGCCCAAGCCGGGTGCGATGTCACCCTGATCGACCGAGGCGCCCATCTGGAGGCTCTTCGGACATGCGGACTGCGTCTTGAGTCACCGGCAGGCACCAACACCGTTCGACTTGCGGCGGTGGGCCATCCTCGTGAGGTCGACTGGAGCGCAAACGAGATCGTACTCCTGGCGGTGAAGAGCCAACAGACCGCGGCCGCGCTCGTCGAACTCGCCGCCGTTGCCCCGCCTCAGACGCCGATCGTGTGCCTCCAGAACGGGATCGCCAACGAACCGACCGTCCTGCGCCTGTTCCCCAACGTGTACGCGGTCAGCGTCGCGTGCCCGACCAGCCACCTCGAACCCGGCGTAGTCCGGGCCTGGTCCACACCGGTGACCGGTCTCTTGGATATTGGCTGCTTCCCCACCGGGATCGACCAGCTCAGCGAAGACGTCGCCGCTGACTTCCGCGCGGCCACCTTCAGCTCGTATACCGTCGAGGCAATTGGCCGCTGGAAGAACCGCAAGCTGCTCACCAACCTCGGCAACGCCATCGAGGCAGTATGCGGTCCCCAAGAGCGAGTCGGACCGCTGGGGGACCTGCTTCTCGCAGAGGGCGAAGCGGTGCTGTCCGCCGCCGGGCTCGAAGCCGCCACCGCTGATGAGGACCGGAGCCGAGGAGGCAATCTCCTCCAACCCGGGCAGATCGCCGGCCAAGCCCGCCCTGGCGGGTCCTCGTGGCAGAGCCTGCAGCGCGGCACCGGCGACATCGAGACGGACTACCTCAACGGCGAGATCGTGCTCCTGGGCCGGGTACACGGCATTCCGACACCCGCCAACGAACTGCTGCAGCTACTCGCGCGCGAGAGTGCCGTCACCCTCGATGGGCCCGGCGCGGTTCCCCCGGCGGCCATCCTGGACCAACTCGAAGAAGCTGGCAGGTTAGCTAGCCCGAAGGTCCGAGAGATTACCGATGTAGTGACGAGCATTTGAGAAGATGTACTCGTTGACGAAGCCGTGGCAGGCTCCAACTACAGCAATGGGTGGCCACACTCCGGAAACAACAGTCTGACACCGGGCCTTCGCCGGCGACACCCGGAGACGTCGACGCGGCGTGAACAGACCCACGGCCTCGTCCCCGTCAACAGGGTCTGCGCCTCAGCGGTCACCCCCAGCCGTCGCTGTGCCTCTCGATGCTGTCGCTCGATCAGCGCCAACGACTCACCAGCGGACAACAGATGGTCGTCGGCCACGCTCTCATTGGTGTCCCTGCCAGCCATGTAGTTGGTCGCGCCAACGACAATGATGATGGGTCGAGGCTGTGCGAGGGTGCGCCAAGGTGGACAATTTCGCCATGAGCAACGAGGACGAACCCACCGTCCCGCACGACAAGAAGACACTGAGGCGCCAGCTCCGGGCCCAGCGCAGATCTCTTGCCCCACAACGGGATCGAAGCGCCGATGCCGACGCCATCGCGAGGGCAGCCAGCACGCTTGTGGACACCATCGTCTTGTCGCCCTCGCGCGCAGGCCAGCAGCCGGCAGACGACGGGCAGCCCTGTGTCGCGATTTACCGCTCGCTGCCCACCGAGCCACCCACCCGGGCACTGGCCGAGATGCTGCACGAGCGCAATGTGACGGTGATCGTGCCCGAGACGCTGCCCGACTTTGACCTCGAGTGGCACGAGCTCCTGACAGACGGCAGTGAGGGGCCTCGGCTCGGCCTTGAGGGGATCTCCGACGCCCACCTGATCCTGACGCCGGCCCTTTCGGTTGACCGCACCGGCACCCGGCTGGGCCAAGGCGGCGGCTGCTACGACCGGGCACTGGCAAGACGACGCCCCGATGCGACCATCGTCGCAATCGTCAACGACGAAGAGTTTGCCGAGTCGCCACTGCCCTTGGACGCTCATGACGTGCGCGTGGACGCCGTCATCACCCCAGCGGGCGGCTACTGCCAGATCCCGGCTCCTGGGTCAGTCGCCTGACACGTCAGGGATGAGGGTCAGCTCGTCACCGCCGGCAGCTTGGACCGCCTTCGCGGAGAACGGCCACGCAAAGGTCTCGTTCTTGGCCCAGGAATCGGTCTGGTCAACGTAGTGAGCGTCGTACGGGTGACCGGAGTTACCGGTCTGGTTCACCCAGCGCGACGCATCCAGATCACCTAGGTTCACCACCATTCGCATCGAGGGTGCCCAGTCGACCTGGTAGCCCTCGCTGGCGTTCCAGCCGTTGGCGTTGACGATGGACGAGCCGCCGGGCAGCTGCCACGGTCCCCGGTTGAAGATCATCGCCACCGGAGCCGGCACGGAGTCGCCGCCCAGGATCTGACTCTTGAGGGTCAGCTGATGCAGACGGCCCCACTGCCACGTGACAGGGGTCTTGCCGAGCTGCTCGGTCAGGTCCAGCCGCGCCGCGACCATGGCCTCGCGCAGGATCTCGTCACGACTCTCGATCACCTGCGGGGTTATCTTGTTGTCCCACCACGGATCGTGCGGCTTGGCCAACAGCAGCGTGAGCGCCTCCATCCACTGCGAGCCACCGTCAGCCTTCATGTCGCCGAGCTCACTATCGAAGGTCAGCCGCAGGACGTTGCTCCACACCGCGTTGAAGTACGCCGCGGCCGCCGACGTCGGCGAGTTACCAATGGGCTGCGTGTAGTCCCAGGTACGCAGAAGCTCTTTTGAGTCTTCGGCGAACGGGTCGCCGGGCAGATTGACCGCCAGCAGCGCCTTGACGAGCACAGGCGCGAAAGCGTTATAGGTGTCGCCCTGGATCTGGGACATCCGCGCCGGCGTGACCTTGGGCGTCGCCGTGATCAGGTCACGGATGCGTTCGCTGCGGTAGCCGTAGTCCCACTCGGTAGTCAGGAAGGGCGTCTTGCTGGCAGTCACAGCCTGGTTGGCGGCCACGATGTAACCCTCGGGTGGGTCGTATGACATAGGCATCTGAGCAAAGGGCACGAACCCCTTCCAGTCGTATTTCGGGTCCCACCCGGGGGCTGGCCAGTAGCCCGGCGGTGCGCCCTTGGTCGACGAGACCCGGATCGGCACCTGGCCGGGTGCCTGGTAGCCGATGTGGCCCGCAGTGTCGGCATACAAGAGGTTCTGCGACGGGACCGCGAAGTCCTTTGCCGCGTCACGGAACTGGGTGAAGTTCTGGGCGGTGTCGATCTCGAAGATGGCATCCGCGGTGTGCCCGGGCAATAGGCCCGTCCAGGCCAGGGACACGTCATACTCTGTGGTTACAGCCTTGCCCTCCACCGGGGCAGTGGCACCAGCCTGGCGCACAGCCGGGATCACGTCCGAGAGCACCGGGCCGTGAATCGTCGCACGGACGGTAAGAGGGACATCCGGGCCACCAGCCACCTTGATGGTCTCGGTATGCACCTTCATCGGCACATAAGTCTTGCCGCGAAGGTAGGACTCCCCGCGAGTCTGCTCGAGATAGAAGTCGCTCACGTCCGGGTTGAGGTTGGTGAAGCCCCACGCGATGCTCTGGTTGTGCCCGATCACGATGCCCGGAAGGCCGGCAAAGGAGAAGCCTGTGACGTCAAAGGGACAGGCCGCCGAGACGGTGCGGCAGTGCAGACCGCTCTGGTACCAGACGCCGGGAATGCTCACCCCGAGGTGAGGGTCGTTGGCCAGCAACGGTTTTCCGGTGGATGAACGACTGGGACCCACCACGAACGAGTTGGACCCGACGCCGTCGCCCCGCCCAACCATCACGGGCAGTGCTTGCAGGACCTTGGCCACTTCGGAATAGACGGTGAGGGCCGACTTGTCGCTCGGGGCGGCGTTCGTCGAGGGGAGATATGGATTCGATCCAACCGGCGAGGCTCCGCTGGCCGGCGAACTGGCCTGCGCCGGTCGCCAGTCCAGTGACGAGAGGATCGGTTGGTGGGTTGCCATCGGGTATGGCGGAAAGATCTGCGCAAGCCGGGTTGGGGTGATCGTCGCTGCCAGCCGGGCGCGGGTGAGCTCTCCGTTGTAGTCGCCGCGCAGGTCCCAGGCCATCGCAATGAGCCAGGTGAGGGAGTCTGCCGGCGTCCAGGGCTCCACGCGGTAGTCAGGGAACTGCTGCCCGAGGACCGAGTATTCCACGGCCATGTTGTCGGGGCTGCCGGCCTTCTTGATGTAGGCGTTGACCCCGTCGGCATAGGCCTGGAGGTACTGGCGGGTCGAGGGCGCCAGCGTCGGCAGCTCTGCCTCTGCCACCTGGCGCCAGCCCATGGTCCGGATCACGCGATCGGTCTGGATCCCGCTCTTACCGATCATCTCGGAGAGCCGGCCGGCAGTGATGTGCCGTCGGACGTCCATCTGGAAGAACCGGTCCTGTGCGGCCACGTAACCCTGTGCGCGGAAGAGATCTTGTGCGTTGTCTCCGTAGATCTGAGGGACGCCCTGGGCATCACGCAACACGGTGACCTTTGACGTCAGACCCGAGACGGAGAGCTCACCAGAGGTCTGTGGCAACGGCTTCCGGATGACACTGACGCCGACGACCGTGGCGACCACGATGGCAATAACAATCAGAACGACAACGGATAAGGAGATGCGACGGACCAGTTTGGCTCTAGACACCCTGCGAGAATATGACACATCGACGCCATGCCCGCCTTCACGGTCTCCAACCTCGACCTTTCGCTGCTGGTCGGGACCCTGGTGCTGCTGGTCGCTGTGGCTGCGGTTCGTCTCTCGGTACGCTCCGGTCTGCCCTCCCTGCTGCTCTACCTCGGCATTGGCGTCGCCATCGGTCAGGCAGGCATCTCCTTCGACTCGGCCGAGCTGACCCAGGTCCTGGGCTACAGCGCCCTGGTCCTGATCCTGGCCGAAGGCGGGCTGACTACGCAGTGGGGCGACATCCGGGGATCGGTGGCACCTGCGGCACTGCTGTCGACCCTGGGCGTGATGGTCTCCGTGGTGATCGTCGCGTTGGCTGCCCACCTCGTCCTGGACGTCTCATGGACTGTTGCCCTGCTGGTCGGCGCCGTTCTGGCCTCCACCGATGCAGCGGCGGTGTTCTCCGTCCTGCGCCGGGTTCCACTCCCCCGCCGGCTCACCGGCCTGCTGGAAGCTGAGTCGGGTTTCAACGACGCCCCCGTGGTGATCCTCGTGGTGGCCCTTGCCACCCAGGCATCCCCGGGCAGTGGTGGCCACGCCGCCTGGTGGCAGCTGCTGCTCATGGCCGCTGCCGAGCTCACCGGCGGTGCCGCCATCGGACTCCTCATCGGGTATACCGGCGGCCACCTCATGCGCCGGATCGGATCGTCATCCTCGGGCCTTTTCTCGATCGGGGTGATGGCGCTGACGGTCCTGGCCTACGCAACTGCTGCTCAGTTGCACACGAGCGGCTTCCTCGCGACATACCTGTCTGCGCTCGTCCTGGGAAACATGCGCCTGCCACACCGGGCGGCGGTCCGCGGGTTCGCCCAGGCGCTGGGTTGGCTGGCCCAGATCGGTCTGTTCGTCCTGTTAGGCCTGTTGGTCAACCCCTCCCGGCTGACGTCGCAGATCGTGCCCGCCATCGTGATCGGCCTGGCGCTCTTGCTGCTGGCCAGGCCGTTGTCCGTCCTGCTTTCGCTGACACCGTTCAGGGTGCCGTGGCGCGACCAGGCGTTCCTGTCATGGGCGGGGCTGCGCGGCGGGGTACCCATCGTCCTGGCCACGGTGCCGTTGACCATGGGGACGCCGGGCGCCGGGCGGCTGTTCGACCTCGTGTTCGTCCTGGTCGTGATCTTCACGCTGGTCCAGGCCCCGGCGCTGCCCTGGGTGGCGCGCCGGCTCGGTGTGACGGACACCGACCGGCCACTGGACCTGGAGGTTGAGTCGACGCCTCTGGACGAGCTCGGGGCCGAGATCTTGCAGATGACCGTCGGGGTCACCTCCATGCTGCATGGCGTGGAGGTGTTCGAGCTGCGACTACCTGCCGGCGCCAACGTCACACTGATCGTCCGTGGCGACAAGGGTTTCGTCCCGGCCCCGCAGACGACCCTGCGCCACGGTGACCAGCTCCTGATCGTTGCAACTGCAGAGACCCGGATGGCAGCCGAGCAGCGAGTACGTCAGGTCAGTAAGCTCGGGCGACTGGCTGGCTGGAACGGCGCCTGAGCAGCGGTGCCCTCCACAGTTACCTGGCCGGATCGACCTGTAGCGGCCGCCAAGCTCGCCAGGGGTCAGCCGGCATCTGGAAGGTGACGAACGTGGTTGGGAGCTTCGCAAGCGGCTCTGGCCCGTGACCCGTGAGAAAGTCGGGAGGGCCACTCCAAGGACCAAGCGGGAAAGGCGCAGGCCGGTGAGAGGCTCACGGTGGGTCCCTGCCGTACACTTGGCAGTCAAACCCTTAGAGTGCTAACCGGAGGAATCGTGCCGACGTACGCCTACGCGTGTACCGCATGCGAACACCGCTTTGAGATCGCCCAGTCCTTCACCGAGGACTCGCTGACCCAATGCCCGCAGTGCCAGGGCCGTCTGCGCAAGGTGTTCAACGCCGTGGGCGTTGTTTTCAAAGGCTCGGGCTTCTATCGCAATGACTCACGCAATGACTCACGCCGGAACACGAGCTCAAGCAGTGGCTCCCTCAAGAGCTCAGGCAGCCACTCACACAGTGACTCCGGCTCGACGCGTACTTCCACGTCCTCGAGCGAATCGGGCAGTACGTCCTCCGACTCGTCCTCGTCCTCGTCCTCGTCAACGTCCTCTGACTCATCTGCGAGCGCCGGCACCACCAAGACAGCCACCAAGACAGCAACCAAGTCCGAGGGTTCCGCGGCCTGAGGCTGCTTACCAGTCGGCCGGTTCTGCACATCCATAAGGCACATCACCCCACGGCCCACACGCCTCAGATAGGGCCTCGGACCTCAGTTGGTTCGCGGCTAGTCTCGGCTGTATGACACCCAGCACAGAGACCTCTGCCAGCTCCCAGACAGGCGCAGGCCCGGCTCGCGCCGACATCGGCGTCATCGGTGGCTCAGGGTTCTACGAGTTCCTGACCGACTCAGAGCGAATCAGCATCACAACGCCGTTCGGTGACCCCAGCGAAGACGTGATGGTCGGGGATCTGGCGGGTCGGCGCGTGGCCTTCCTCGCCCGGCACGGTCAACGCCATCGCTTCCCGCCGCACCGCGTCAACTACCGCGCCAACCTCTGGGCACTGCGCTGTGTCGGGGTTCGGCAGGTGCTGGCCCCCTGCGCCGTGGGCTCGCTGAAGCCAGAGCACGGACCAGGCGCCATCGTCGTGCCCGACCAGGTCGTCGACCGCACCTGGGGCCGTGAGCACACGATCTACGACGGGATCGGTCCGGTGGTGCACGTAGGCTTCGCGGACCCGTTCTGCCCGCAAGGTCGCGAGGCTGTCATCAACGCCGGGCGCGCAGCCGGCGAGAACATGGTCGCCAGCGGCACCATGGTGGTCATCAACGGCCCGCGATTCTCCTCGCGCGCGGAGTCCCTGTGGCACCAACAGGCCGGATGGACGGTTGTCGGTATGACCGGTATGCCGGAGGCAGCCATCGCGCGTGAGCTCGCCATGTGCTTCACCACGGTCTGCCTTGTCACCGACCGGGACGCCGGGGTCGACGGTGTTGAGGCGGTGACCCACGAAGAGGTCCTGAAGGTGTTCGCACACAGCCTCGAGGGGTTGAAGGCGGTCCTCAAGTCGGCCATCGGCGCGATGCCGTCCCCGCAGGATGATGTCTCAGCCACCTGCCCGTGCCGGCGGTCCCTGGATGGCTTAAGGCTGCCGTTCTCCCTGCCCAGATGAGGTGAGGCTCGGGGCCGTGCCCGGCGACACCGCCGCACCCGATGATCGCGTTGATGGCCGCGAGCGGATCTCGCCAGCAGCTCTGATCGGTCCCGAACGGCGATCAGGCTGGCACGGCACCCGACTTCGCACAGGCCGCTGGCAACGGCTCGTCTGTCCGCTGCGTCCGGCAGCTTGTTCAGTCTGGTCGTGAGAGCGCCGACCAGCTGATCGCGCGCGGACCGGCCCGATCGCTGGGTCCGGTGCTCGCTACCTTTGTCTGCGTAACTCCACCTACCCGAAAGGACCCCACGGCTCATGCTCAAGGGTTTCAAGGACTTCCTAATGCGGGGCAACGTCGTTGACCTCGCTGTCGCTGTCGTCATCGGTGCTGCTTTCGGCACCGTGGTCAAGGCTTTCGTCGATGTCATCCTGTCGCTCATCGGCATGCTCGGCGACAAACCCAACTTCAACGACATCAAGCCTGGCGGCGTGCCGGTCGGCGCGCTCATTACGGCGATAGTTGCGTTCATCATCGTGGCCGCAGCCGTCTACTTCGTTGTGGTCTTGCCGCTGAACAAGCTGGCCGAGCGTCGCGCCAGAGGTCTTGAGCCCGAGACAGAGGCGCCAAGTGAAGAGGTGGCGCTGCTCACCGAGATCCGCGACTCCCTGCGGATTCGCGTCTGAGCTGAGGTGCCCGGCTAGAACGCGCGAAGGCGCCGACCCCCAAGGGGTCGGCGCCTTGGCTATGTCGAGTCAGACTTGCTGCATCGAGCCCGTTTGCAAGTAGCGCACGTGCCACGACAACGCCTCACCGAGCAGGTGCGGCGTGTGCTTGCCCGAGCTGGCCGTAGCCCGGTCGAGGTAGTCCAGCAGCGCCGGCCGGTAGTCCGGGTGTGCGCAGTGCTCGATGATCTGCTTGGCACGGCGCCGCGGCGGCAAGCCGCGCAGATCGGCCAGCCCCTGTTCGGTGACGATGACATGCGTGTCGTGCTCGGTGTGGTCGACGTGGCTGGCCATCGGCACGATGCACGAGATCGTCCCGCCCTTGGCGGTCGACGGCGAAAGGAACATCGAGATGAACGCGTTGCGGGCGAAGTCGCCTGAGCCACCAATGCCGTTCACGATGCTCGAGCCCATGAGGTGGGTGGAGTTGACGTTGCCGTACATATCGGCCTCGATCATGCCGTTCATCGCCAGGCAGCCCAGCCGGCGGATGACTTCGGGGTGGTTGCTGATCTCCTGCGGGCGAAGGATGATCCGCTCACGGAACTCGGCGATGTTGGCATTCAGATCGGCCAGGCCGGCCTCGCTGAGGGAGAACGCCGTGGCCGAGACCATGCTCAGCGTGCCGTTCTTGATGAGCTCCAGCATCCCGTCCTGAATCACCTCGGTGTAGGCGGTCAGCGGCCGGAAGGGTCCTTCACCGAGCCCCAACATGACGGCGTTGGCGATGTTGCCGACGCCCGACTGCAGTGGCAGCAATGTTGCGGGCAGCCGACCCTTCTTCACCTCATGGCTGAAGAAGTCCATGACGTGACCGGCAATTTGCTTCGAGTCGGCGTCGGGGGCCTTGAACGGCGAGTTGCGATCCGGGCTGTCGGTGGGCACCACCGCGATGATCTTCTCCGGAGGGCAGTGCAGGTAGGGCACGCCGATCCGGTCGCCGGGGCTCGTGATCTGCAGCGGGAGGCGATGGGGGGGCAGCGCGGTGCCGTAGTAGATGTCGTGCATGCCCTCGAGCTCGAGGGGCTGGGCTGAGTTCACCTCGAGGATGATCTTGTCGGCCTGGTCGATCCATGTCTTGTTGTTGCCGACCGAGGTGGATGGGATTAGCTCGCCGTCCGCGGTGATCCCGGCGACCTCGATCACGGCCACGTCCATGTGCCCGAAGAAGCCTTCCCACACCATCTGGGCGACGTGGGACAGGTGGATATCCATGTACTCCATCAGCCCGGCGTTGATCTTGGCGCGACTCACCGGGTCGGACTGGTAGGGCATACGCAGGTCGATCCCCTCGACCTCCGCTAACGCACCGTCAAGCTCGGGTGCAGTCGACGCGCCGGTCCAGACGCTCACGGCAAAGCGGTCGCCTTGGGCTTTCGCCTCGCTCATCCGATTGACCAAGGCTGCGGGCACCGCCTTCGGGTAGCCGGAACCGGTGAACCCGCTCATCCCGACGTTCGAACCCGCCGGGATGAACGCGGCGGCCTCCTCGGCCGACATGATCTTGTCAGCGAAAGCCTTGCACCGAGCATTTGACTGGTCTGTCATCCCTGAACTCCACCATTTCTCAAGAATCATGCGAGACGCTGGCTATGTGCAGCGCACCTGTTGTTGACCGCGCCGGCGGCATCCTCAATGTGACGATGCCGACCGAGTGGCTCGTTCCTTATCCCAAGCCCGCACGCAAAATGTCTTGGGCCACTCGCAGATCAGAATAAACCGTCCCGGGGACTGTCATCATCTAGGTCTCACCGAGACGCATGACGTGGAAGTGACCTACGTCTCGGTCTTGTGTCTTGACTACCCCCAATGCGGCGGTCGCTGGTCCCGCAGCCATTGGTCCTGTGCGTCCTCATCGGGCCGCTCACCCCAGCCGACGTCCGTGTCATCACGCGTCTGTTCGAGCTTGGACCTTGTCACTGCGACGTGGGGCCTGGCCTCAGTCGGCTGGAGATCGCCGGGCTGAGCCTCGGCCAACGCCGTCTTGGCCGGTCGGGCTGCCGATGCCGCGCGTACCGCGGCAATGACCCGGGCGACGTCCCGGGCCGGATCGCGGAACAGGTCGGTGCTCCAGACGCGCACATGCTCCCAACCGAGATGGCGAAGCTGCTCTACCCGCAACCGCTCTCGATCCCGGGTGCTCGCCATCGCGGCATAGCTCAGTCCGTCGGTCTCGACTGCCACCATGACCCGACCGTGACGTTGCGGGTCTTCAACGGCAAGGTCGAGGCGCTGAGCGGACGTGCCGTATCCGGTGTGCACCACCAGGCCCTCGGCCCGCAGCCGGAACGCCAGATCGGCGACCAGTGGATCCAGCTGGGTGCTTGGCACCACAGCATGCGCATCGCCAGCGAGTGCACCCAGCGGGTCCGGGCTTAGCTGAGGCGCCGAGGCAGACAGGACACCGCCCTGTGCGGCACACAACAAGAAATCGCGCAGCATGAGGGCACCACGAGCCTTGAGCCGGGCCGGGTCGAGATCAGCCGCAGTAAAGGAGGAGACGACGGTCATCCTGCGGCGAGCGCGAGTGATCGCGACGTTGAGGCGACGCTCGCCACCGTCCAGGTTCAGTGACCCGAAGTGGTGCAGCACCCGACCGTGAGGGGTCTTGCCATAGCCGATCGACAGAATTATCGCGTCACGCTCGTCGCCCTGGACCCGTTCCAGGTTCTTCACGAAGAAACGCTCGGCATGGTTCTGTTCGAAGAAGTCACCGACGCCTAAGCCGACGCCGTCGCTCAGCGCGTCGCGCAGGGCATCCTCGATCCGGGCCGCGTGCCTGGTACCCAGCGCAATAACTCCCAACGACTCGCTCGGGCGCGTGCGTACATGCGCAAGAACCAGCTGGACAACCCGGTCGACCTCGGCCCGGGTGGACTCGATCGCCTCCAGGCCCGGCTGGACCGGCGCAGAGCCGTCGACGACCTCGAGCCGGAGCACACTCTCGTCACTGGCGGCGGGGAAGGTCACCAAAGCTCCGTCATACATCCGGAGGTTGGCGAAGGAGATCAGCCGCTCGTCCAGGGAGCGGTAGTGCCAGGTCAGCCGGCGGATCGGCAACATTGCCGAAAGAGCGTCAAGGATCGACTCGGACCCTCCAGCCGGCGAGTCTTCAGCATCGGCTGCGCCGTCCTCCTCGACCGCCGCGGTCAAGAAGCTGGTCGGGGGCAGCTGACGCTCATCGCCCATGACGACCACCTGAGTGGCCCGTGAGATTGCCGAAACAGCCTGGGCAGGTGGGATCTGCGATGCCTCGTCGAATATCACAAGGTCGAACAAGCGCCCGGCAGGCAGGATCGAGGCGACCACCAGGGGGCTCATCGCCCAGCAAGGTCTGATCGCGGTCAACGTCTCGCCGGCTCGAGGCAACAGCTCACGCAACGGCATCTGCCCCCGCGGCTTGCCCGCTTCGGAGCGCACCAACGCCTCCTGCTCTGGGTGGTCGTCCAGGACCTCACGTAGTCGACGACCCACGCCGGCACGGACCCTGTCGACGGCCCCAGCCAGATGGGCGTGATCCGCCTCGATGTACTCAGAACCGGCCCGACGCAGGAAATCGCCGTCGTGGGCACCGTAGGCGCTGTCACGGACGCTGACGTCTTCGAGCAACGACGTCCACCAGACGAAGTCCAGCTCCGGACCGACGTCGATCGGTGCGACCCCGCGAGCGGCGAGGTCGTCGACCAACGCGCCCATCCCGGCCTCGCGTAGGTCATCGATCAGGGAGACCACGCGGGGCAGCACGGCAAGTCGATCGCGACGCCGGGCCAGCCCGGCAAGGCGATCTTGCAGTTCCGCATGGCGTGTCC
>CABDZK010000058.1_pt1 | contig 20585 bp, 23 predicted proteins | sample 3132141 | NCBI WGS metagenome assembly CABDZK01 (sample SAMEA5534340, study PRJEB31848) | metagenome | biome: tundra; feature: field; material: soil | place: USA | collected 2013-05 | depth 0.45 m | reverse complement strand
CGAGGCCGTGTTCCCGTTCCATGGCCTCGACATCTGGTTCGACTGAGCGTCTCGCTTTCGGCGGGCCAGTGTGAGGCTGCCGGTTGCGTCAAGGGTGCAATCTCATCCGTGCAGCGGCACCCGCGGTGTCCCGCGGTCTACGCCTGCCCTTATTCTGAATCTTGCAGGTAAGTGGAGGTCTGCCGGACGGGATGTCGGCACGACGTCGAACTTTGAAGAACATGAGGTGCACGATGGCTCAGGAACACCGGCTGGCCGACGTACGGTTCGCCACAGTCGCCGAGGTCGCGTTGATCATGCGTGTGTCGAAGATGACGGTGTATCGCCTGGTTCACAGTGGTGAGCTTCCCGCCGTTCGGGTCGGTCGCTCCTTCCGGGTCCCGGAGAGTGCCGTTCACGACTACCTGAGGACCTCGTTCATCGACACCCCTTGAGCCAGAGTTTGGGATGGGGGAAGTGTGGGCGGTACGCTGTCGCGGAATGCTCGGCGTGGTGCAGAGTTCGTGCCTGCAACACTCGTGCCTGTTATGTGCCTCACGGTAACGGCGCAGGTCGACACAGTATTTGGTAACAAACTCAGCGCAACAACTCAGCACTGCCCACTTATTCAGGCTTGACCGCAAAGGACACTCATGGGCTCAGTCATCAAGAAGCGCCGCAAGCGCATGGCGAAGAAGAAGCACCGCAAATTGCTTCGTAAGACACGTCACCAGCGTCGCAACAAGAAGTAAGTCAGATTTCATGCGGGGCCCGTCACTTTCGTGACGGGCCTTCGTGTTGCTCTGGTTAGGATCGTCCCAAGCGCCGGGTGTGGTGTGACGAGTTTGGTGGAGAGGGTGGCTCATGGCGGAGGTGGTCTTGGTGACCGGCGTGTCCCGCTACCTCGGTGGTCGCTTCGCACGCCTGCTCACGGCTGAGCCCAGCGTCGAGAGAGTCATTGGCATCGACGTCATCCCGCCGCCGCACGATATTGGCAACGCCGAGTTCGTCCGGGCCGACATCCGAAACCCGATGATCGCCAGGATCATCACCCAGGCAGGGGTCGACACAGTCGTCCACATGAACGTCATTGCCACGCCAGTGTCGGCGGGGGGGCGAGTCTCCCAGAAGGAGATCAACGTCATTGGCACCATGCAGCTCCTGGCAGCCTGTCAGAAGGCCCCCAGCATCCGCCGCCTCGTGGTCAAGTCCTCCGCCGCCGTCTATGGTTCTTCACCTCGTGACCCGGCGATGTTTGCTGAGGACATGGGCCCGAAGGCATTGCCGCGGGCGGGTTTTGGCAAGGACTCGGTTGAGGTCGAGGGTTATGTGCGGGGCTTTTCTCGTCGCCGCGCAGACGTCGAGGTCTCTATTCTGCGCGTGGCCAACATCGTGGGCCCCGGCCTGCGGACGGGTCTGACGGACTACCTGAGCCTTCCCGTGATCCCGATCCCGCTGGGGTATGACGCAAGGCTCCAGCTGATCCACGAGAACGACGCCCTCCGGGGATTGTTGCTTGCCACGGTTGGACCCCCGGTAGGCATCGTCAACGTGGCAGGGGACGGCATTATCACGGTGCAGCAGGCCGCTCGCCTGGCCGGGCGGCCCACGCTCCCGGTACCGTTGTCCGCCTCCGGCCTGGTCAGTCAGGTTGTCAAGCGTGCGGGGCTGGCGGAGTTCTCGGCGGACCAGATGCAGTACCTCGCGTGGGGCAGGGGCATGGATACGACCAGGATGCGCGAGGTGCTCCGTCTCGAGCCGGAGTTCACGACTCGCACAGCTTTCGAGGATTTCGCCTCTCACATGCGCTCAGGACTGCCTGGCGCCGCGATCGCCGGGGCCCTCGGCGGGCTGGCGGACTCAGCGGTCAAGGCTCTCAGTGGCTCACATTCTTCGGGGAGGAACCACTGATGGTCGATCCCAAGGTCGTCCCGATAAAGGCAGGGACCGGGGCCAATGGCAGCAGGGGTGGCTCCGGCGCGGACATGTTGGCGGCAGGGGCAGCCAGGGCCTCAGGCGAAAGGGCCAAGCGGCGCCGGACACCGTTGCTGACGGATGCCTCCGGCGATGAGGTCGCGCCGCGGCCGGTTCTTAGCGCAGTCGACGTCAGGGCGCCCAGCGTCCACCGCCCGCGCCCTGTCCCGAAGTCGGGTCGGGTTCCGGTGGCAAAGGCCGCGCGCAGCTCTGTGACCACGTCCTCGTCGCGGCGGGCCACCGCTGAGACGGCGAAGCCATCGCCGGCTACTGTTCGCGTGGGAGCAGGTGTCGAAGAACTGGTCAACTTCGCGATCGCCACCCTGCGGCGGGCGGCTGCGGCATCCGGGCTCTCCGGTGACGACATCGAACGTCAGGTTGCCGCGACGTTGTCGTTCGTTCGTCGACGCCTCAGCGGGGACTACACAGTTGACGACTACGGCTTCGACGAGGACTTCACCGAGAACGCCTACCTTCCGTTGCTGCGACCGCTGTACAAGTCTTGGTTCCGCGTCGAGGTTCGCGGCATCGAGAACATTCCCAGCGCCGGTGGCGCCCTGATCGTGGCCAACCATTCGGGCACGGTGGCGTTGGACTCGCTGATGACCCAGGTCGCGGTGCACGACGAGCACCCGGCCAACCGCTATCTAAGAATGCTCGGAGCCGATCTCGTCTTCAGGACGCCGGTTGTCGGCGCGGTGGCCCGCAAGAGCGGCTGCACGCTGGCCGCCAACCCCGATGCGGAACGCCTGCTGGCCTCCGGCGAGCTCGTCGGCGTGTGGCCCGAGGGTTTCAAGGGCGTCGGGAAGCCGTTCAGTGAGCGCTACAAGCTGCAGCGGTTCGGCCGAGGCGGGTTTGTCGCAGCAGCCCTGCGCACCAGCGTGCCGATCGTGCCATGCTCCATCGTCGGCGCTGAGGAGATCTACCCGATTCTCGGCAACCTCAAGACCGTCGCCCGTCTCATCGGAGTCCCATACATCCCGGTGACACCGACCTTCCCGCTTCTGGGTCCGCTCGGTCTGGTTCCGTTGCCCAGCAAGTGGATCATCGAGTTCGGTGCGCCGGTAGAGACCTCCGTTCTGGGACGACAGGCAGCGGACGACCCCATGGTGGTGTTCGACCTCACCGACCGGGTCCGTGAGACGATTCAGCAGACGCTTTACTCACTTCTGTTGCAGCGCAGGTCGGTCTTCTTCTGAGCCGCAGCGCCCGGCCTAACAGGGCGGTCACGCAGTGCCGTCGCCGATTTCGGTCCTGCTTCTGGGTCTTGTGCCGTCATACAATGAGGTCGTGACAGACCGCGTCCCTGCGAGGATCACCCTCATCTCTAAGCCCGGCTGCCATCTGTGCGGCCCGGTGCGAGAGGTGATCGAACGGGTGGCGCTAGATCTCGGTGTCCAATGGACGGAGCTGTCGATCCTTGATGATCCCGCTCTGAGTGCCGCCTATCGAGAGCTGATCCCGGTGACGCTGGTAGACGGGATTCGCCATGACCACTGGCGGGTTAGCGAGTCCCGACTTCGTCGGGCGCTCGGCAGCGCAGGCATCACGGACGCTCCGGACGCGTGATCCCCAGTTTGGCTGGCCTGCCGGCAAGCCCCTCCCGTATCAGGGTGCGGCTGCCCCGCGCGACTTTGTGAACGCGTACACAAAGACCTACTGTGGGGGGGTATCTACGCGCTGCGGTGCCCCCGTGCTATGGAGGGGCTCAACCCTGAGAGGAGTCGGTGACTTCGTGATCGCCGACCCCGCGGCGCGTCAAGGCATACCCGACGCCACCGTTGCTCGACTGCCGCAATACCTACGTGCCCTGAGCGACCTCGTCGACCGCGGTGTGGCCTCCGTCTCATCCGAAGAGCTGGCAGCCGCGGCCGGGGTCCGTTCGGCCAAGCTGCGCCGGGATCTCAGCCATCTGGGCTCGTACGGCGTTCGTGGGGTCGGGTACAGGGTCGAGATGCTCGCCCATGAGATCACTCGTGAGCTTGGGCTCGCCAAGGACTGGCCGGTGGCGATCGTTGGGCTCGGCAACCTGGGTCATGCGCTCGCTGCCTACCTGGGCCTTGCCACCAGAGGGTTTCAGGTCGTCGCCCTGATGGATTGCGACCCTGACGTGATCGGCCAGGAGATCGCCGGGATGATCGTGGGCTCGGTCGATGACCTCGAGCGGATCGTCGCCGAGCGTGGCGTCGCCATCGGCGTCATCGCGACCCCAGCTGCCTCCGCGCAGGTGGTGTGTGACCGCTTCGTCGCCGTTGGCGTGGGATCGGTCCTGAACTTTGCTCCGTGCGTGCTCTCGGTGCCTGAGGGCGTCGACGTGCGCAAGGTTGACCTGTCCACCGAGCTGCAGATCCTGGCCTTCCATGAACAGCGCAAGGCCCCTGAGACCCACAAGAGAATGCCCCTGCTGGAGGTTGCTCCGTGAGTGTTGTAGTACTCGGACTGTCCCACCGGTCGGCGCCGATCGCGCTGCTGGAGGCTGTTGCCCTGGACCCGGCCGGCGCCGCGGCGCTGGCCATCGCCGTGCGACGCGGTGAGAACGTCAACGAGACCCTGGTTCTCGCGACGTGCAACCGGGTTGAGGTTTATGCCGATGTGGTGACCTTCCACGGCGCGGTGGCCGAGATCGGTGACGCACTCGCCGCTGCCTCGGGTGTTCCGCTGGCCGAGCTGCGTGAGCATCTTTATGTCCACTACGAAGACCGCGCGGTTGCTCATGTGTTCTCGGTCGCCTCCGGGCTGGAGTCCATGGCGGTCGGTGAAGGTCAGATCCTGGGTCAGCTGCGCATGGCGCTTCGTTCCGCTCAGAAACGCGGGCAGGCCGGCGGCGTACTCAGTGCGCTGTTCCAGCAGGCGCTGCGGGTCGGTAAACGCGCCCACTCCGAGACGGGCATCGACCAGGTCAGCGTGTCTTTGGTCGAGGCTGGTCTGGGGCGAGCTGCTGATCTCCTGGGACCTCTTGCTGACACCCGCGTACTGGTAGTTGGCGCCGGATCGATGAGCAGCCTGGCAGCCACGACGATCTCCAGACTGGGCGCTGCTGAGCTGGTCATCATCAACCGGACGTTGGCTAAGGCCGAGCATCTGGCAGAAGCAACCGGTGGTCGTGCTCTTGCTTTGTCCGACCTCGAAGCTGCCCTGTGCCAGGCTGACCTCGTCATCTCGTGCTCCGGTGCGCTCGCTCACGTCATCACGGCTCAAACCCTTTTGGCTGTTGCTGACCTGCGCACGAGCAGGCCTCGCATGTTCATGGATCTTGGGCTGCCCCGCAATGTTGCCCCGGATGTGGCGGATCTTCCCAATGAGCATGTTGTGGGCCTCGCTGACCTTGACGAGATCCTGGCCACCGACAGCCAGTACACGCCCCACGTCAAGGCGGTGGCCGATCTGGTGGTCGCCGAGGTCGCCGGGTACCTCATGAGCCGTCGAGCCCAGGAGGTCGCCCCGACGGTTGCCCTGTTGCGATCCCGGGCCGCAGATGTGGTGACCGCAGAGCTGAGCCGTCTGAACCAGCGTCTGCCCGATGACCTGTCTGAGGTCGCCCGCGGCGAGATTCGCCTCGCGGTGCACCGGGTCGTCGAGAAGCTGCTGCACACTCCAACCGTCCGAGCCAAGGCACTTGTGGCCGGCGGTGAGGGCGGTGACTACGCCCTCGCGCTGCGTGAGCTCTTCGACCTCGACCCCCACGAAGTCGCCACCGTGTCGGTTCCTCCCGAGATGAGAGGGCTGGCGTGAACGCCATGACCATCCGGCTGGGCACGCGACGCAGCGTGCTGGCTACGACTCAAGCCGGGATGATTGCCGACCAGCTGCGCGGGCTGGGACACACCGTGGAGATGGTTGAGATCATCACGATTGGTGACACCTCAACGGTTTCGCTGGCCAGCATCGGCGGCACCGGCGTCTTTGCCGCTGCCATCCGCCGCGCCCTGCTTGCCGGCGAAATCGACATCGCCGTTCACTCGCTCAAGGACCTGCCGGTGGCGCCGGAGCCGGGGCTGCTGATCGCCGCGATTCCCGTTCGTGAGGATCCCCGCGATGCCCTGGTGGCACGTGACGGCCTGACCTTGGGTGAGCTTCCCGTCGGATCGGTGGTTGGCACTGGCTCCCCGCGACGGGTGGCACAGCTGGCGGCCCTCGGCCTCGGGCTGCGGGTGACCGACATCCGGGGCAACGTCGACACCCGGATCTCTTTGGTGCACAGCGGCTCCTGCGATGCAGTTCTGCTGGCCCGCGCCGGTCTTTCCCGCCTCGGTCGACTGGACGAGGTCACCGAGTCGCTGGATCCGCTGCAGATGCTCCCCGCTCCCGGCCAGGGAGCGCTCGCCGTCGAGTGCCGCGCGGACCGCGCAGACCTGCGTGAGGCTCTGTCACCGCTGGATGACCCGGATACCCGGGCCTGCGTGAGTGCCGAGCGCGCTCTGCTGGCCTCTCTTGAAGCCGGCTGCACGGCGCCCGTCGGTGCTCTGGCTGAGGTCGTTGAGGGTGAAAATGGCACCGAGCTCTTTCTTCGCGCTTTCGCCGGTAGCCCAGATGCCAGCATCGACCTGCGCCGCTCCCGCATCGGATCGCTCAAGGATCCCGAACGCCTTGGCAGTGAGCTGGCGGCCGTTCTCCTTAACGAGGGCGCCGCCGACATCATCGCCTCCGAGACCATCCAGCCTGATGCCTCCCGTCCAGATCGATCCGTTACGGAGCGTGCCTTGTGAGCCCCACGCACTCCACCGTCAGAGAACAGTCCACGTCGACCAGGGAAGGCAGTCATCCAGGCCGTGTCGCCTTCGTCGGCGCCGGTCCTGGTGACCCAGGTCTGATGACCGTGCGCGCCGCGGAATATCTCGCTGAAGCCGACGTGGTCGTTATCGACCAGGTCAGCCGCGAGGAGTTCGTTTCCCGTCACGGCCGCCCCGACGTCCTGGTCATCGATGCAGGACACGGCGAGCACGGTCAGCCGCTGACCCATGCGTCACGCGCGAAGCTGCTGGTCAAAGCGGCCAAGGCGGCCGGTGCAGTCAACGGCAACGGACTGGTTGTCCGGCTCATGGACGGAGACCCGGCCATGTTCAACGGTCTGGCCGAAGAGGCACTTGCCTGCTACAAGGCCGGGATCAGGTTCGAGATCGTCCCCGGCGTCAGCGCCGTCAGTGCGGTCCCGACGTATGCCGGGGTGCCGCTGACGTCCGCGGCCTCACCGTCACTGCATGTCGTCAGCGGTGGCACCAAGGTTGACTGGACCCGTTCGACCGCCGACAACGTCACTGTGGTCGTGCTCGGCACACCCGAGACGTTGAGTAAAGCGCTCGGAGACCTGCTTTCGGCCGGCCGTGACCAGGCGACCCCGGTGGCGCTGACCGAGCGTGGCACGACCATCACCCAGCGCACCCACACCACCACGCTGGGTCAGGTGGTTGCCCTGATCAGCTCGGCCAAGGTCGAGTTCCCGTCGCTGGCGGTGGTCGGCTCGACGGTTGACCTGCGTGAGCAGCTCTCATGGTTTGAGACCAAGCCGCTGTTCGGCTGGAACATCCTGGTGCCGCGCACCAAGGACCAGGCCGGTTCGATGACCACGCGCCTTGCGTCCTACGGCGCGACGAGCGACGTCGTCCCCACGATCAGTGTTGAGCCGCCGCGTACGCCGCAGCAGATGGAACGTGCGATCAAGGGTTTGGTCACTGGACGCTACGAGTGGATCGGGTTCACCTCGGTCAACGCCGTTCGGGCCGTTCGTGAGAAGTTCGAGGAGTTCGGCCTCGACGCGCGCGCGTTTGCCGGGTTGCGGATCGCAGCCGTCGGTGGCGTGACTGCCGGCGCCCTGCGTGAGTGGGGTCTGGAGCCCGACCTGGTCCCGTCCGGTGAGCAGTCCGCGCGTGGCCTGCTCGAGGACTGGCCACCCTTTGACGAGGTCTTGGACCCCATCAACCGCGTCTTCCTCCCGCGTGCCGACATCGCCACCGAGACTCTCGTCGCGGGCCTGCAGGACATGGGCTGGGAGGTGGACGATGTGACGGCCTACCGCACCGTTCGGGCAGCACCGCCAGCGGCGTCGATCCGTGAGGCGATCAAGACCGGCAAGTTCGACGCTGTCGTATTCACCTCGTCCTCGACTGTCCGAAACCTGGTTGGCATCGCAGGAAAGCCGCACCCCTCGACCGTCGTCGCCTGTATCGGGCCGGCCACCGCCAAGATCGCCGAGGAGCACGGCCTGCGGGTGGACGTGCTGGCTCCAGAGGCGTCCGCCGCCTCGCTGGTCGATGCCCTGGCCGAGTACGGCATGGGTTTGGCGGTCGCTGCAGCCGAGGTCGGCGAGAGTGTCGTGCGACCCAGTGCCCGCAGGGCCTCCACCCGGCGTAAGGCTAAGTAGTGGAGATCCTGGCCCAGCGACCACGTCGACTGCGACAGACCCCCGTGCTGCGGAATCTCGTGGCACAGACTCGGCTGCATCCGGCTGAGCTGGTGCTGCCGGTGTTCGTCCGCGAGGGCGCCAGGAAAGCGCAGCCCATTGGGTCGATGCCCGGTGTCGTCCAGCACTCCCTTGACTCGTTGGTGACGGTGGCCCATGAGGCCGTTGCCGCCGGCTTGGGCGGTCTGATGATCTTCGGAGTACCCGCCAGACGGGACGCCACAGGATCCGGCGCTGACGACCGCGAGGGCATTCTCAATGTGGCGCTGCGCCGGGTGCGTGACGCCGTTGGCGACGACCTCGTGGTGATGGCCGACCTGTGCCTGGACGAGTTCACCGACCACGGGCACTGCGGGCTGCTCGACTCGCAGGGGCGCGTCGACAATGACGCCACGCTCGTGCGGTACGCGGCGATGGCACTCGCGCAGGCAGCTGCCGGTGCACAGGTGGTGGGTCTGAGCGGGATGATGGACGGCCAGGTCGGATACGTCCGCGAGGCCCTAGACGAGGCCGGCTTCACCGACACGATCATCTTGGCTTATGCCGCCAAGTACGCATCGGGCTTCTACGGACCGTTCCGCGAGGCGGTGGAGTCCACCCTAGAAGGCGACCGGTCGACCTACCAGCAGGATCCGGCGAATACGACCGAGTCCCTGCGCGAGGTCGAGCTCGACCTCGACCAGGGGGCGGACATCGTGATGGTCAAGCCGGCGCTGCCCTATCTCGACATCCTGTCGCAGGTGGCGCAGTTCTCGTCGGTGCCGGTGGCGGCCTACCAGGTGTCGGGGGAGTATGCGCAGATCGAAGCCGCTGCCGCTGCGGGCTGGATTGACCGCGAGCGCGTGATGATGGAGTCACTGCTCTCCATTCGGCGGGCCGGCGCCCAGATTATCTTGACCTACTACGCACTCGAGGCGGCCCGGCTGCTGCGCTGAGCCGGTTCTACGCCCGAAACAGAAGTGGGCATGGGAGCTCGGGAACGGCCCGGTAGCGGTGAGCTACCGGGCCGTTCGCGTGCTGCTTGCGTAGCGGGTCAGGCCAAGATGACTCAGGCCTGGACGAGCTCAACGTCCAGGGTGATCTTGACCTTCTCGCCGACCAGAACGCCGCCGCCCTCGATCGCAACGTTCCAGGACAGGTCGAAGTCCTTGCGGTTGACCTCGGTCGTGGCCTCGAACCCGGCGCGGGTGCCGCCCCACGGGTCGGCGCTGACGCCACCGAACTCCAGGTCAAAGCTGACCGCCTTGGTGACGCCCTTGATGGTGAGCAGGCCCTCGAGGGTGTCGTTGGTGACCTTGGTGGACTTGAAGGTCATGGTGGGGTTGTTCTCGACGTCGAAGAAGTCGGCTGACTTCACGTGAGTGTCGCGGTCTGCGCTGTTGGTGTCGATGGAGGCCATCTGCACGGTGGCCTCGACAGTCGACATCTCGAACGGCTGGGCAACTGTCACGACCGCGGCGAAGTCCTTGAACTGGCCGCGGACCTTGCTCACCATGAGGTGGCGAGCGATGAAACCAACCTCGCTGTGGGAAGCATCGACGTTCCAGATGCCGGGCTTGAGGTCAGAAAGGGTGCTCATGCGAATGCTCCTTGATTGTGGTGGTCTCGACTTGGTTGTGTTGATTTTCGTTCTATGTAGAACGTTAGCACAGATGGTTTATTCTTCAACTAGAAACGGCTAGGATCGATTCCATGAACGCAAACACGCCGCAGCCGCAGTGGCTCGATGCGCAGGAACAGGATGTCTGGCGTGAGTACCTTCGCGCGAGCCGGCTGCTGGAATCTGCCCTGGATCACGACCTGCAGGCGCACGGGCTGCAGCTCTCCGAGTACGAGATCCTCTCCATGCTCTCCGAACAGCCGGACCGACGACTGCGGATGTCGGTGATTGCTGAGCAGGTGGTGCAGTCCCGCAGCCGGTTGACTCACACGGCCGGCCGACTCGAGAACCGTGGATGGGTGCGCCGTGAGGCCTGTGCCGGGGACCGTCGTGGCGTTGAGCTGGTGCTAACCGACACCGGATTCGCCGAGATCACCCGAATGGCCCCGACCCACGTCGCCAGTGTCCGCAGCAACCTGCTGGATCATCTCTCCCGCGAGGACCTCATCGCCCTCGGGCGCGCCATGGCAGCCATCGGCAACGGCATCCTGAGCACGGGGGTTTGCCACGACGTTCGGGCAACTGAGGAACAGCTGGCCTGAGGACTACAAGGTCAGGGGCTTGACGATGGCTGAGCATCGGATGCAGCGCAGTGCCCGACGTGGCGCAGCGCCCGATGACTGAGATGATGGTTGCCATGATCACACCCCAGGTCCCATACCCGTATGAAGCGCCTTCTTCAGAGGCGCTGCTGACCCGTGCCATCGCGGTGACGCCGGGTGGAGTCAACAGCCCCGTACGCGCCTTTCGGGCTGTTGGGGGCACGCCCCGGTTCATATCCAGCGCAAGCGGGCCTTACCTCACCGACGTCGACGGCCGCGAGTATGTCGACCTAGTGTGCTCGTGGGGTCCGATGATTCTGGGGCACGCCCACCCCGACGTGCTCGCCGCGGTTCAGAAAGCAGCGCTGAAGGGTTTCAGCTACGGGACACCGAGCGAGAACGAGGTCGCACTCGCCGAAGAGATCGTGGACAGGGTGCCGCCCGTCGAGCAGGTGCGCCTGGTGAGCAGCGGGACCGAGGCCACGATGAGCGCCCTGCGGGTCGCCAGAGGGTTCACGGGTCGGTCAGCAGTGGTGAAGTTCGCAGGGTGTTACCACGGACACGTTGACGCGCTCCTGGCCTCAGCAGGCAGCGGGCTGGCCACGTTTGCGCTGCCGGACTCAGCCGGAGTACCCGCGTCCAGCGCCAGCGAGACGATCGTGCTTCCCTACAACGATGTTCCTGCCCTTGAGGCAGCCTTCGCCCAGCATGGTGACCGGATCGCAGCGGTGATCACGGAGGCATCCCCGGGCAACATGGGGATCGTGCCTCCGCTGGCCGGTTTTACCGAGGCCCTTCGACGGGTGAGCACGGCGTATGGCGCACTGTTGATCTCCGACGAGGTGATGACCGGATTCCGTTGCAGCGCTTCGGGCTGGTATGGCCTGGAGGGTCCCTACACTGGTGGCCCGCCAGACCTGTTCACCTTCGGCAAGGTCATGGGTGGCGGCTTTCCTGCCGCGGCGTTCGGGGGGCGCGCCGACGTCATGGCGATGCTTGCCCCGGACGGGCCCGTGTACCAGGCAGGGACCCTTTCGGGCAACCCGGTGGCCACAGCTGCCGGCCTGGCAACGCTGAAGGGCTGTACCCCGCAGGTCTACGACCGGCTCGCAGTCGTGAGCAGGACGATCGCCGACGCGACGTCGGCAGAGTTTACGAGCCAAGGCATACCCCATGTGGTGCAATGGGCCGGCAGCATGTTCAGCATCTTCTTCCGTGAGGGAGCCGTGACCAACTACGACGAGGCCAGAGCCCAACAGGTGCAAGCTTTCTCGGCGTTTTTCCAGTCCATGCTCAGTCAGGGCGTGCACCTGCCCCCGAGCGCATTCGAGTGCTGGTTCGTCAGCGCCTCCCATGATGACGCGGCGGTCGACCGCGTCCTTGGCGCCCTCCCTCGGGCCGCCCGGGCCGTCACTGACTCCTTTGTGAGAGTCCCTTCATGAGCGCTGGCGCCGCGATACCCGTACGCACCGTCGTGCACCTGATGCGCCATGGTGAGGTCCGCAACCCCACCGGCGTGCTCTACGGGCGGCTGCCCGACTTCCACCTCTCGGACCTTGGTCGCGAGATGGCCGAGACGGTCGGTGCTCATCTGGGCGACCACGACGTCATGGTGGTCGTGGCCTCACCGCTGGACCGGGCGCAGGAAACCGCTGCGCCGATCGCCTCGGCCCATAACCTTTCGATCGTCACGGACAGGAGGGTGATCGAGGCTGACAACTATTTCGAAGGCAAGACGTTCGGCGTCGGTGACGGATCGCTGAAGTACCCGAAGCACTGGCCCAAGCTGATCAACCCGTTCAAGCCGTCCTGGGGGGAGCCCTACCGTGAGATCGCCGAGCGGATGGTTGCGGCTATCGACGATGCTCGCGGCATGGCTCGGGGTCACGAGGCCGTGATCGTCTCCCACCAGCTGCCGGTGTGGACCGTGCGCTCCAAGCTGGAGGGCCGCCGCATGTGGCATGACCCCCGCAATCGCCAGTGCTCTCTGGCCTCTTTGACATCGTTGACGTTCATGGGTGACGAGCTCGAGTCGATCACGTACAGCGAGCCCGCCGCGGCTCTGCTGCCAGGAGCGCGCGATATCGCAGGCGCATGAGCGTCGCTGCGAACTTGGTGCGCCGGCTCACGGTCCCCGTCATCGTCACCTTGGCAGCGGGGACCATGTTCCTGGGTATCTCGGCGTGCAGCTCTGACGCCGGCTCCATCGCGGCCCAGGCCAGGTCCGGCGATGGTAAGGGCTACGTCTCCGGTGACGGCACCATCGAGCGTTTGGCCCCGGACGAGCGCTCGAGTCCGCTGACTTTGAGCGGCACCACCTTTCGGGGCACGCCATGGAAGGTCGCCAGCGCCAGGAATTATGTCCTGGTCCTGAACGTGTGGGGCCAGTGGTGCGGACCGTGCGTGGCCGAGATGCCGCACCTCCAGCAGGTCTGGTCGCAGCTGTCCGCGGCCGGTCAACCCGTGCAGTTCATGGGGATCAACTACCGCGACGGCGTCGAGACGGCCAGGGCTTTCCTACGTGCCAACAAGATCACCTATCCCTCGCTTCGGGACGATGGCGGCCGCACTCTGCTGGCGTTGCGTGGCAAGGCGAACACGACGCCCACAACGCTGGTTCTGGACCGCCAGGGACGCATCGCGGCACGGGTGTCGGGGCCGGTCTCGGCCGCGACGTTGAGTGGGCTGGTCAGCGACGTGCTCAGCGAGGGCGCGTGACCGTTGATGCGGCAGGTGCCATCACGTCCGGCGCGTTGCCGCTGGCCATCCTGGTGGCCCTTGCGGCGGGCTTCGTCTCCTTTGCCTCCCCATGCGTCCTGCCTCTGGTGCCGGGTTTCCTGGGCTATGTGACCGGTCTGTCCGGGGTCAGCCTCGCGCAGCGCAGCCGAAGTCGGCTCATGCTGGGGGCACTGCTGTTCGTCCTGGGGTTCAGCGTCGTGTTCATCGCGGTTGCGGTGACCGTCTCCGCGGCCGGCACACTGTTGAGGGAACATCAGAGCCTGTTGATGAGACTCGGCGGCGTCATCGTGATCCTCATGGCGCTGGTGTTTCTCGGCAGTGGCAAGCTGAGCACCCTGCGCCCCGGATGGAGACCGGCCGCAGGTCTTGCGGGCGCACCGCTGCTGGGTATGGTTTTCGGCTTGGGGTGGGCACCATGCACGGGTCCCACATTCGGCGCCATCATCGCCATGTCGACGGCACTGTCGGGTGATCAACATGTCATCGCCCGTGGCGTCGGGCTCGCCATGGCCTACTCGGTGGGCCTGGGTCTGCCGTTTCTGCTGATCGCCGGCGGTTACTCTCGCGCGGGCCGGGCCTCCCGGTGGCTGCGCGAGCATTACCGTGGCATCCAGATCGCCGGAGGTGTGCTCCTGTTGGTAGTCGGGCTCCTGCTGATGACCGGTTTGTGGGAGATTGTGACCACTTCGATGCAGGCGCGCCTGGTCGACCAGTTTCGGACGGTGTTGTGATGGGCGAGGCTATCGCGATGATGAGGCTGTTGGGATGATGAGGCTGTTTCGATGACGCAGAGCCGGATGGACACCCGTCCCGACGAGAGCGACGTGACCTTGCCGGCGCTCGGTCCTGTCGGCATGTTGCGCTGGGCCTGGCGACAGCTCACCAGTATGCGGACGGCACTGTTTCTGTTGCTCCTGCTGGCGATCGCGGCGGTGCCGGGTTCGATCTGGCCACAGCGAAATATCGATGCCGGACGGGTGGCGGACTACCTGGCGCGGCACCGGAGCGCAGGTCCATGGCTTGATCGCCTGGGCTTCTTCGACGTCTACTCCTCGCCGTGGTTTGCCGCCATCTACCTGCTGTTGTTCATCTCGCTGGTGGGCTGTGTCGTTCCCCGTTCGAAGATCCACTGGAGGGCGATGCGGGCCCAGCCCCCTGCGGCACCCATCCGCCTCGAGCGACTCCCCGAACATGGTCAGATAGAGGTGGACGGAGCGCCCGAGGAAGTGCTCCAGATCGCACGGGATGTTCTGGCGCGCAGACAGTTCCTGGGCGGGCACTGGGTTGGAAGACACTCTCTGGTCAGGCGCTGGCGGCTGCGCTCCGAGGGCCTGTCGCTGAGCGCGGAGAGCGGCTACCTGCGCGAGACCGGCAACCTGGTCTTCCATACCTCGCTGATCGTGGTCATAGTGGCCGTGGCCGTGGGGCACCTTTTCGGATGGCGGGGCGACCGAATCCTGGTCACCGGCCAGAGCTTCTCGAACACCATCTCCGCCTACGACACCTTCGACCCCGGCCCGTGGGTCAACACCCAGGGGCTGTCGCCCTTCATCGTTGCCGTCGACAGGCTCGACGTGACCTTCGAAGAACACAGCATAGGCGCGCAACGCGGCGCCCCGCGCGACTTCACGGCGTACACCCGCACGCAGACCGGTCCGAGCGCTCCACAGATCCATCAGATTCTGAAGGTGAACGGGCCGTTGACCTTCGGTGGGACGTCGGTGTTCCTGCTGGGCAACGGGTATGCACCCGTCATCACGGTGCGCGATGGCGCAGGACAGGTGCTCATGCACGAAGCCACGCCATTCCTGCCGCAGGACGCCAACTACAAGTCCGTGGGTGCAATCAAGGTTTCTGCAGCCAGTCCGAAACAGCTGGGGTTCTTCGGGTTCTTCCTGCCTTCGGAGTACCTCGATCAAGAGGCCGGACCCTCGTCGTTCTTCCCCGACCTGAAGAATCCGGCCCTCGCCCTCGGGGTCTACGAGGGCGAGCTTTACCCGCAGGGACGGCCGCAGTCGGTCTACACCCTTAGCACCGAGAAGATGACACAGCTCAAGAACGCCAGTGGTCAGCCGTTGCGGCTACTGCTGAAACCGGGCCAGACCATCTCCCTGCCGGGCGGCCGCGGGAGCATCACCTTCGACGCGGTCCAGCGCTGGGCGGGGCTCTCGATTCGCTACGACCCGGGCAAGATGCTCGCGCTCATCGGCGCGGTCGCCGCGTTGGCCGGGCTGATCGCCTCACTGATGATCCGCCGCCGCCGGGTGTTCGTGCGCGTCCGGCCGATGGGACAACGTACCGTGGTCTCGATCGGTGGCCTGGCCAAGGGTGAGGACCCCGGGCTTTCGGCAACCATCGAGAACCTGCTCAGCACCATCGCACAGCGCAGCGGTACCAAGGGGAGCGATACCAAGGCATGACAAATCAGACTCTTGCGCAGTACGCCAACCTCGCCGTCTACTCGGCCATGGCGGTGTTCACCATCGCCATGATCGCGTTCGCCCTCGACCTGGCCGGGGCGGTCCCCAGGGTCTCGGTGGCGGCGCCCGAGACCCAGAAGAAGCGTGCGCTGGTCGGGGCGGACTCTTTCGTCGACGTCCTGGATTCGGCGAACCCCAATGACGACCGGGACCGGCCACGGACGCGCAAGGCTGCCGGCATCGCGATGATGCTCACCCGGCTGGGTGGTCTTCTCCTGATCTCAGCTGTGGCCATGCGAGGTCTTTCGGTTCACCGTCCGCCGCTGGGCAACATGTTCGAGTTCGCCCTCGTGGGCTCCATGTTCGTGGTTGTCGTCTTCGTCGCGATCAGCTTGCGCCGGGACGTCCGCTGGCTGGGACTCTTCGTCGTCGGCCCGGTACTGCTGACGCTCGGTCTGGCAATCACCGTCTTCTACACCGATGCCAGTGAGTTGCTGCCCTCGCTCAAGAGCTTCTGGCTCGTCATCCACGTCACGGTGGCCACGTTTGCCGTCGCGCTGTTCACGATCGCGTTCAGCGTGACGATCCTTCATCTGGTCAAGACGTGGCTGGAGGCGCAGGACCCCATGGCGATGTCACGCGTGAGGACCATCGTGAACACGGCACTTCCCCCTGCGCGCTCACTGGACCGGACGGCTTACGGGCTGCACGCCGTGGCTTTCCCACTGTGGACCTTCACGCTCATCGCCGGCGCCATCTGGGCTGAGCAGGCGTGGGGCCATTACTGGAACTGGGACCCCAAAGAGGTGTGGACGTTCGTCATCTGGGTCGTCTATGCCGCCTACCTGCATGCCCGCGCGACCACTGGGTGGTCGCCACGTGCGGCTAACTACCTGGCGCTCGCGGGCTATGGTGCCATCCTGGTTAACTACATGGTCGTCAATGTCTACTTCGTCGGCCAGCACTCGTATTCGGGGATGTGAGTATGGCGCGCTACACGGTGTTGCGGTTGATGATCTTCTTCGGGCTTCTGTGCGCCTTGTGGCTCCTGGGCCTGCGTGATGTGAGCCAGCGGTGGTGGCTGCTCGGTCTTTCGGCGCTGGGGTCGATGGTGGTGTCCTACTTCGTTCTGCAGGGACCGCGGGCACAGTTCAGCGCGAGCATCGCGCGCCGTGTCGATGACCGTTCGCGGCGCGCTGAGAAGGCTAACGCTCACGAGGTCGACGAGATCGCCGAGGACAGCGAGGCTGACGAGGACTCCGCGCGCGCCTGATGCCGATTCAGCACAGGAACTGAAGGCCGTTCAGCCCACGTGGGGGGCTGCCATCAGACCGATCGCCAGAAGCGTGCCGTAGAGCAGCTCGAGCCGACCGGTGCCAGACAAGACGGGGATCAGGTCCTTACCGAGGGCGCCGCCCAGGACTCGCCGCAACAACGGGATCGCCAGAACGAAGGACAGCAGGGCGACCAGGGCGCTCGGGTAGATAGCGCCGGCCACCAGGACGCAGGCGAGCGCAGCGATCAGCAGCCCTGCATACAGCGCGCGAGTCCTGGCCTGGCCCAGGCGCACGGCCAGTGTCCGTTTGCCATGTGAGCGGTCGGTCGGAATGTCGCGAAGGTTATTGGCCACCAGGATCGCTGTGGCGAGGGCACCGATGCCGACCGCCCCGGCAATCGAGGCCGCGCTGACAGAGAGGGTCTGGGTGTATGTCGTGCCCAAGGTTGCCACCAGACCGAAGAAGACGAAGACGAAGACCTCTCCCAGCCCCGAGTATCCGTACGGCCTTTTCCCCCCGGTGTAGTACCAGGCGGCGGCGATCGAGGCGGCCCCGACCAGCAGCATGACCCAGGCAGTGCTGAGCGCCACAAGCACCAGCCCGAGCAGCGTCGCGCTGGTGAAGCAGATCATCGCGGCGAGCTTGACGTTCCCGGGGCTGGCCAGCTGCTGACCCACGAGCCGCACCGGGCCCACCCGGTCCTGATCGGTGCCGCGGATGCCATCGGAGTAGTCGTTGGCGTAGTTCACCCCAATCTGCAGCGCCAGGGAGACCAGCAGGGCAAGGAGGGCGTAGGCGGCGTTACCCGCGTCGACCGCGTAGGCGGCGCCGGTACCGACCAGAACTGGTGCGACGGCGGCGGGCAGGGTTCGGGGCCGGGCGCCCTCGACCCACTGGGACAACGTGGCCATGGAGTTGTTTTTCGCTCAGTTCTCTGTTGGGTCAGGCGGCGGGCAGTCGCACAGATGATTCACAGGCTTCGAAGGAAATCCGGGTCATCGTCGGGGCCGCGAGGTGCCGTCGGGTAGTTGGACCCTGGGGGCCGGCTTCGGGGGCCGTGTTGTCTGCCGGTGACGAGCCAGGCGATGGCGCCGATCCCAGACGGGGCAGAGAGAAGGATCAGCAGGATCCAGATGACCTTGGGCAGATGCCGAACACTGGCGTCCTCGGTCTGGATCGCGTCGATCACAGACCAGATGGTCATGGCAAGTGGAACGACCACGAGCAGCACATCGCCCATTTCGACCTCCTCGCGTGGTTGCCTGATCTAGCTTGTGCTGCAATTTTGTCACGGGCTCAGTGCTACCTGTTAGCCGCTGTGGTCGAAGAGCCGCCGAACCGCGGAGCGGTCGGGCTTGCCGGGGCCGCGCAGAGGGAGCTCGGCCAGGGTCGCAAGCCGCCGTGGCAGCTCATGATCAGGCAGTATGCCGCGCAGCTGGTCGCGCACCTGTTCAAGACTGGGGGGCGAACTGCCCTGTGCGACAACGACTGCGGCACTGACGACCTGGCCCCACTCGGGGTCGGTACTGCCCACCACGATGGCCTCGGCGATGGTGTCCAGCTGGACGAGTGCTGCCTCGACCACGCGCGGAACCACCTTCAGACCGCCGGTGTTGATCAGATCGTCGATCCGGCCGTCAACCACGAGGGCACCCTCTTGTATGTGGCCGACGTCGTCGGTGCGAAACCAGTCGGTGCCCTCCACGTCTTGGATGAAGGACTCTGCGCTGAGCTCAGGCTCGCCGAGGTAGCCCCGGGCGAGGGTGGCGCCACCCAGCCGGATCCGGCCGTCGTCCTCGAGTCGCAGGCGACTGACCTCAAGAGCCTGGCCGTCATAGACGCAGCCGCCGGCCGTCTCGCTCATGCCATAGGTGGTGACCACCCGGACCCCGAAGCCCTTCGCTCGTGCGAGCAGGCTGGCAGGCGCCGCCGAGCCGCCGAGCAGGACAGCGGCAAAGCGGGTGAGCGCCTGGCATCCATCGGCGGAGGCGAGCAGCCGGACCAGCTGGGTTGGCACAAGTGCGGTGTAAGCCCTCGCGCTGGAGCTGATCTCGGCGGTGGCACGGGCGAAGGCTGCCGGGGTGAACCCACCCGTCAGATTCATGCAGATGGGGGCCGTGTCGGCGACTACCGACCGGACCAGGACCTGGATGCCGGCGATGTGGTGGGCCGGCAGGGCCAGCAGCCATTGGCCCTGGCCGCCCAGCCGCTGATGAGTGGCCTCGGCCGAGGCGCGCAGTGCGGCGCCGGTCAGCATTGCCAGCTTCGGGCGTCCGGTGGAGCCGGAGGTGCCGATTGTGAGGGTGAGGCCCGGTGGGAGGTCGCCCACGTCGTCGGGAAGGGGCTGTGAGGCAGTGTTCACGGCATGCGGGGCTACTGCGGGGCCGGAACCATCCAGGGCGCTTCGCAGGTCTCCCAGCACGCTGAGAGCAGCGACACCAGAAGGGACGGACAAGGCACGTAAAGCGGGACCACTCACCCGCAGAGCCTATGTTCTCGGAGTATGTGAATAATGGGCGGGTGAATGAGATGAGGCGACCCCTGGCTGTGGTGACCGGAGCGAGCAGCGGCATCGGAGCCGCCACGGCTCGCCGGCTTGCTACCGAAGGGTTCGAGGTCGTGTGCGCCGCCCGGCGCGCTGATCGGGTGGCGGCCCTGGCTGCAGAGATCGACGGTCGGGCGGTGGTCTGCGACGTGACCTCAGCCGACGACGTGGCGGCGCTCGCCGCCGATGTCGGGCAGCGATGTGACCTGCTCGTCAATAACGCTGGCGGCGCATTCGGGGCCGACCCCGTGGCCAACTCCGACCTTGACCAGTGGCGGTCGATGTACGAGGTCAACGTCATCGGCGTGGTCGCCGTGACCAAGGCACTGCTGCCCGCGCTCGTGGTGTCGGCGGGCCAGATCGTGGTGATCGGCTCGACCGCTGGTCAGGTCGCATATGAGGGTGGCGGCGGTTACGTCGCGGCCAAGTCGGCGCTTCGTGCGGTCGTTGACACCTTGCGGCTCGAACTGTGGGACCAACCTGTGCGGGTGTGTGAGATCGCGCCGGGCATGGTGCGTTCGGAGGGCTTCGCACTGACCCGCTTCGGCGGGGATCAGGCAAAGGCCGACGCGGTGTATGCCGGAGTGGCAGAGCCGCTGACTTCGGAAGACATCGCAGAGTGTGTGGTCTGGGTCTCGACCCGACCCTCTCACGTCAACATCGACCGAATGACCGTGCGCCCTCGTGCGCAGGCCGCGAACCACAAGGTCCACCGCGTCTTTGGATAGTGTGCCGACGCTCTTGATTCGGTTACAGCGTCAGCCAGGGGAACGTCATGAGCACGAGGGGAACTTCATGATCAAGACCTTGATCGGCCACACCCTCACGTTTGTCTGCGCGGCGCTCATCGGCGTCGGGGTCTGGACGTCGGCTGCCCCTGCCCGGGCGCTGGCCCACTGCCTCAAGGTCTGCCACCCCGCTCAGTAGTAGTTCAGTAGTAGTACGGGAACGGTGACCAGTCGGGGTCGCGCTTCTCCAGGAAGGAGTCCCGGCCCTCGACGGCCTCGTCGGTCATGTAGGCCAGTCGCGTGGCTTCACCGGCGAACACCTGC
>CABDZK010000054.1_pt1 | contig 20794 bp, 24 predicted proteins | sample 3132141 | NCBI WGS metagenome assembly CABDZK01 (sample SAMEA5534340, study PRJEB31848) | metagenome | biome: tundra; feature: field; material: soil | place: USA | collected 2013-05 | depth 0.45 m | reverse complement strand
CGAGGAGCTACCCGAGGACCACCAGGTCGAGATCCTGCGTGGTCTGGGCAGGGAGCGGGCCGCCGACGTCCTGGAGGCCATGCAGCCCGACGACGCGGCCGACCTGCTCCTGGAGCTGTCACCGGAGAACGCCGAGGAGCTCCTGCGGCTCATGGAGCCCGACGAGGCTGCCGACCTGCGCCGTCTGCTCACCTACGACGAGGACACTGCCGGCGGCCTGATGACGACCGAGCCGGTCATTCTCGGCCCCGAGGCCACGATCGCCGAGGCGCTGGCCGTGGTCCGTCGGGCCGAGCTCTCACCCGCTCTGGCCGCCACGGTGTTCGTCTGCCGTCCGCCCCTGGAGACGCCGACGGGCAGGTTCCTCGGGCTGGTGCACATCCAGAGACTCCTGCGCGACCCGCCGCACGCCTCCCTGGGCAGTATCGTGGACAAGGACCTGGAGCCGTTGACCCCCGACGCCTCGATCGGGCGCGTAACCCGCATACTCGCTACTTACAACCTGGTCGGCGTTCCCGTGGTCGACGACAGTGGTCGGCTCTTGGGTGCGGTGACCGTCGACGACGTGCTCGACCACCTCCTTCCCGAGGACTGGCGTGAAGAACGTCACGACGAACAGCACGAGGCAACTCATGGCACGTGAACGTCCCAGCAGGGCGCCCAAACTGGACCAGCCGCGCGAGGCGAGGCGCACCCTGTTCACCCCGCCGCAGGTCGACCCGGACACGTTCGGGCGCTTCGCCGAGAAGTTCGCGCGCTACATGGGAACGGCCAGATTCCTGGTCTACATGACAGTTTTCGTGGTCGTCTGGGTCACGGTCAACGTCGTCGGGATCTTCGGCTACAAGTGGGACATTTACCCGTTCATCTTCCTCACACTCCTGCTCAGCCTGCAGGCGTCGTATGCCGCGCCGTTGATCCTTTTGGCCCAGAACCGTCAAACCGACCGTGACCGGGTCGCTCTCGAGCAGGACCGCGCCAGCAACGAGCGCAATCTGGCCGACACGGAGTTCCTCACCCGGGAGGTGGCCTCACTGCGAATTGCGTTGCGGGACATGGCAACCCGGGACTTCCTACGCTCCGAGCTTCGCTCCCAGCTGGACGAGACGGAGCAGCGCCGCATGCGGCTGCCTGCGGATGGGTCACCGCCCGGATCCGGTGACGCATCTCCTCTTGCATGGAAAGGTCCCAAACCGACTTAGCATTGAGCCATGCCCGTTCCGTCACACGACGCCCTGTTCGCCGCCCTTTCCAAAGTCATCGACCCTGAGATCCGCAAACCCGTCACCGAGCTTGGCATGGTCGAGTCGGTCGATGTCGACGAGTCGGGACTCGCGTCGGTCACCATCCTGCTGACTGTCTCGGGCTGCCCGCTGAAGGAGACCCTCACCCGGGACACCACCGCCGCCCTGCTCGCGGTCGAGGGAGTCACCACCGTGAACGTCACCCTCGGGGTCATGAGCGACGAACAACGCAGTGCGCTGCGGGACAACCTGCGTGGTGGCAACACCGAGCGTGAGATCCCGTTCGCCAAAGCGGGCTCGCTGACCAGGGTCTACTGCGTGGCCTCAGGCAAGGGCGGGGTCGGCAAGTCATCGGTGACCGTTAACCTGGCCGTTGCCATGGCTCAGCAGGGGCTGAGGGTTGGCGTCGTCGACGCTGATGTCTACGGTTTCTCGATCCCGCGCATGCTCGGTACCGAACGACGTCCGACCCAGGTCGACGACATGATCCTGCCGCCGCTGGCCCACGAGGTAAAGGTCATCTCGATCGGGATGTTCGTCCCGGGCAACCAGCCCGTTGTCTGGCGCGGGCCCATGTTGCACCGGGCGCTCCAGCAGTTCCTGGGTGACGTGTTCTGGGGCGACCTGGACGTGTTGCTGCTCGACCTGCCACCAGGGACCGGCGACATCGCGATCTCGGTCGCGCAGCTCATCCCGAACGCCGAGATCCTCATCGTCACCACCCCCCAGAAGGCTGCAGCCGAGGTCGCAGAGCGCGCCGGTTCCATCGCCCTGCAAACCCATCAGCGAATCGCCGGGGTCATCGAGAACATGTCATGGCTGGAGCTGCCGGACGGCACACGCCAGCAGGTCTTCGGGGCCGGTGGTGGCCAGGTCGTCGCTGACTCCCTGACCCGCCTCATCGGGGCACCGGTCCCCCTGCTGGGTCAGATCCCGCTGGACACACTGCTGCGCGAGGGCGCCGATATCGGCATGCCGGTCGTGCTCAGTGAGCCCAACAGCCCCTCGGCGGTCGTTCTGCGCGGGATCGCGCGCGGCCTCAGCACGCGCACCCGCGGGCTCGCGGGTCGCCCTCTGGGGCTGACTCCCGCGGGCCGGTAGACCCGGCCTCGTGCTGGCACCTCGGGGGTGCCCGAGGAGGTTGAGGCGCCCCCCAAGCAAGGACGCTGCCGCGCTGAGCGACCGGGTGTTCGGGTGGCTCAAGCCCTGTTCAACAGGTCTGGGACAGCCACCGTCGCGCCCTGGTGTGGCGTTCCTTGTTGTTGGGCGATAACCATGGCCTGCACCTGCTGTACCGCAACACCGAACACGGCCGCCGCCGCGTTGGCCAAGACCCTGACCGCTCGTGGAAGGTTATCGCGGCCTCTAGGTGGCGTCCTGGTCATATGGCGTGGGTTTGTCCGGGTCATGGCCCTTGAACGATGAGGGCGCCTTGAACCCGCCGGCCTCGGGGTCACCTGGCGGCGATGGCTGGCCCTTGTCGGACCCGTCGCCCGCGAGAGCCTCCCGAACAATGCGGCGAGGGTCGTACTGACGAATGTCGTACTGTTTCCAGTCGACGTCATCGAACTCCGGGCCCATCTGCTCGCGCAGCTGCGCCTGAGCTGCGTCAGCCATTCCCCTCAGCTGCCTGACCAGCCTGGCAAGCTTGGCGACGTACTCCGGCATCCGCTCGGGACCGATCACCAGCACAGCGACGACCATGATAATGATGAACTCCGAGCCGTTGATGTCGAACACGTAAACCTCGTAGCTCCCGTTCTTGCTGTGGTGTGGCGGTGGCGCTCAGTTAGCCGCTTGCAGGGTCATCCTGACGGTTCGCTGCCTGCTGCTTGCCCGCACGGTCACCTCAACGGTATCGCCGACCGACTTGGCTCGGATGGCGACAACGAACTCGTCGGGTCCAGTGACCGGCCGGCCGTCGAATTTCACGATCACCTCACCCGATCGCAGCCCTGCCTTGTCGGCCGGACCTCCCTTGGTGATCGGCGCACTGCCGTTTTGGGCGGCGCTCGCGATCCGGACACCCTCACCCGTGTAGGTGGTGTCAATCAGGACACCGATGACCGGATGGGTGGCTTTGCCGCTGGCGATCAGCTGCTCGGCGGTCTTTCGGATCTGGTCACTGGGAATTGCAAAACCCACGCCGATGCTGCCCGACTGCCCATCAGTGCTCTGCGAGCTGGCAACGCGGGCAATCGCCGAATTTACGCCGATTACCCGACCTGCCATGTCGAGCAACGGTCCGCCGGAGTTGCCCGGGTTGATGGCCGCATCGGTCTGGATGGCGTTGATGAACGAGGCGCTCGAAGCGCCCGTCCCGCCAGCGGTCACCGGACGGTTCAGTGCGCTGACAATGCCACTGGTGACAGTGCTGTCCAGGCCCAGCGGGGCACCCACGGCGATGACCGCGTCACCCACGCGCACATCCTTGGATGCGCCCAGTACCAGTACCGGCAGGTTGCGTCGGTCAACCCGGATCACGGCCAGGTCGTAGGACGCGTCTTGGCCGATGATCGTGGCATCGGAGCTCTGGCCATCAGAGAAGAGCACGGTGATCTTGCCCTTGGCCGTGGCAGCCTCGACGACATGGTTGTTGGTCAGGATGTAGCCGTCCTGTCGCATCACGAAACCGGAGCCGGTGCCCGAGCCGGCGGGGCCCACGACCTTGATCGTCACCACACTGGGCAGAACTCTGGACGCGATGTCGGCGATCGACCCCTTCGGACGAACGGCCGAGCCGGCGGGCGCAGGAGGCAACGACGCGCTGCCCCCGTCCGTGCGACTGACCAGGAACCCACCAGCCACGCCGCCAAGAAGGGCGGCGACCATGGCTATCGCGAGCGCTGCGGCCGCGATGGCCGAGATCGCCCCGGCGCTGAGACGTCGCAGTCCATTGCCCTGGCGAGGAGGCGGGATCAGCGGTGACGTCGCCGCAGACGGGTCTTCGGCCGGCGGCGGACTTGGGTACAGGAAAGGGCTACCGGTAGGGGGCGGATAGTTGCCGATGGGTGATGTGCCCTCGAGGTTCACCGACCTGGGCTGCTCGGCAGGCGGATAGTTGCCGATGGGCGTTGTGTTCTCAAGGTTCACGGGCGCCGCGGGCTGCTCGGGGTTCTCCGGCGCATGCTGCTCGGGAGCCTGCTCGTCCGGCCCGCCGAGAGGGCGCTGTTCCTCATTCATGAATCAATTGTGCCTATCGCGCATGCAAGCCGGCACTTTAAGGGTGGCTGGGATCGCCCGCCTCAGATCATGGCCGATGCGGCTCATCTGGTTCCGGTGACCACTTGTCCCAATGCGAAGCCCCTGCGAGCCCTCGGCGGCGAGATGGTCTTGCTCGGATGGGGCGCACGGTGCGCGAGGGCCTCCCGCAGCTGGGACCGGCCTCGGTGTATGCGCGAACGCACGGTGCCAAGTTTGATGCCCAACGTGGTGGCGATCTCCTCGTACGACAAGCCCTCGATATCGCAAAGCACCACGGCAGCGCGAAAGTCCGCAGACAATGCGTCAAGAGCACGCTGAACATCGTCGTCGAAGTGGGTGTCGGTGTAGTACTGCTCAGGGCCGAGCTCGTGGGTGGGCAGCCGAGCTGCCGCCTCGTCAGAAAGCGCATCGAAGCGGATCCGCTGTTTGCGGCGCATCTTGTCCAGGAAGGCGTTAGTCGTGATGCGGTGCAGCCAGCCCTCAAAGGTGCCGGGTTGAAACGAGTCCAGAGAGCGGAAGACGCGGATGAACACGTCGTGGGTGAGGTCTTCGGCGTCATGCATGTTGCCGGTCAGTCGATAAGCCAGGCGGTAGACCCTGGCCGAGTGCTCCGTGACGATCTCTTCCCAGGTCGGCGGGACCCATGACTGGCCCGCGGCGCTCGACGGCTTCGGCGCAGGCTGCGCAACGGCGTAGTCCGTCTTGGTGCTCACGTCATCTTTCCTTCGGCCGGCGGATTCGATACCCATGATGTTTCCGGACCAACCTGAGAACTTGCTGGGGATGTGGGTGAGTCATCTGTGCTTGACGCCGCACCCCGGGCAGCCTCATCCAAACCATGCTTGACGCGCAGTAGGGTGAAGCCCATGAGCGCACAGAAACCGGCCAGCTGGGCCTACTCCGAGGAGTTCATCGCGGAGACCGAGGTCATCGAAAAGGCCCGAGTGCGCAGCGAGGAACTTGGCTGCATCCCGATCATGCCGGGCGCCGGCTCAGTTCTGCGCCTTCTGGCAGCGGCAGTCAACGCCAAATCGGTCGTCGAGGTCGGCACCGGTGCCGGGGTCTCAGGCCTCTGGCTGATGTCGGGCATGCCCGCCGACGGGATCCTGACCACGATCGATGTCGAGGCCGAGCACCAGAGGGCGGCCAAAAAAGCCTATGCGGCTGCCGGCATCGCCCCCCAGCGCACCCGGGTCATCACGGGCCGGGCCCTGGACGTGCTTCCCCGCCTGACCGACGCGGCCTACGACATGGTCGTGATCGACGCTGACAAGGCGGAGTACCCGCAGTACGTCGAGCAGGCCCTGCGTCTGCTGCGCTCCGGCGGCGTCCTGGCCCTGGACAACATGCTCTGGCACGACAAGGTTGCCGATCCTGCCACCCGCGACGAGATCACCACCACGTTGAGGGACCTGGGCAAGGAGCTGCGCGACAACAAGTCACTGCTGCCCGCCCTGCTGCCAGTGGGCGACGGGATCTTTGCTGCCGTCAAGTTCTAGCCGACCGTGGCGCCTGATTCCAGCTTAGATGCGCGCATGGCCTGCGCGCGCGAAGCCGTAGAAGCCGTACGCGGCGATTCCGAGGGCGACCGCCGTAAGGAGCCAGGGCCCGAACCCCTGCTGACGTAGCAGGCGCAGAGCCCCGTCCAGTTCCGTGGACCTGATCGATGAGTTGGCGTCAACCGTCCCAGGCCGCTACCCGCGAGGGTCGCCCAACGCGCCGGACTGGTCCACTGACCTGCCGCTGCCACAGCATGCGACCTGCAGGGCAATCCAGCCGATGAGCAGGTGCAGAACACCGCTGACGGGCGTAGCCAAGCCCTGCGCCGCTGCGAAGGACAGAACTGCGCTTGGCCTTGCCTGCGACTCCAGCAACCTCACGAATGATCGCCACGGGTTTCCCCCCGCAGACGACGATGAGCCCCGACCGGCATCTGGTCGAGGCTCAAAGCCATTCGGACTTCTACATTCAGTGACGTATCAACTCACGCCGGGGCAACCCTGGATGGCCTTTCCCAAAGCGGACGCTTCAGCCGGCGTCATCTCGACGACCAAGCGGCCACCGCCCTCGATAGGCATGCGCAGCACGATGCCACGGCCTTCCTTGGTGACCTCGAGCGGCCCGTCCCCGGTCCTCGGCTTCATCGCCGCCATGGATAATCCCTCTTCCGTTACTTGTCTGGAGTCGTTCTCGTAGGGGCGCGCGCGGCCCAGGACCTCCGTTGCACACTCTGCGACCACCATTATCGTGCCAACGTCCCCCAGTAGGGAAATCTGGTTAGAGACAAGGCCGCGACATAATGCCGTTGGGATGAGCGTTCATGGACAACTGCCTGGACGCAGACGTCAAGACAAGGAGCTGACCGCAGATGGCAGACGTGCTGCTCGACCTCACCGACGGCGTGGCCACGGTGACTATGAACCGTCCGGAGGCGATGAATGCGCTGGACATTGCCACCAAGAAGATCCTGCTCGCCACACTCGTGCAGGTGGCAGATGATCCCGCCGTCCGCTGCGTGGTGCTGACGGGCGTCGGACGGGCCTTCTGCGTAGGCCAGGATCTGCGAGAACACATCAAGCTACTCTCCACCCGGGACGAGTCACTGTGGTCAACGGTTCCGGAGCACTACAACCCCATCGTCGAGCTGCTCTCAACCATGAACAAGCCCGTCATCGCCGCGATAAACGGTGTCGCTGCCGGCGCCGGTGCGTCGTTCGCATTCGCCGCCGACCTGCGCATCATCGTCGACACCGGCGGTTTCAACCTGGCCTTCGCCGGCATCGCCTTGTCATGTGACTCTGGAGCCAGCTGGACCCTTCCACGACTGATCGGCACAGCCAAAGCCAAAGAGCTGCTGATGTTCCCCCGCACCGTCCCGGCGGCAGAGGCGCTCGAGCTCGGCATGGTCAACCGCGTGGTCAGCGAGGCAGAGCTGACGGACGTCGTTGGCGAGCTCGCCCGGAACCTGGCTGCCGGCCCGACCCTGGCCTACGGCTCGATCCGGCGCTCCGTCGCCTACTCGGCAGGCCACCCGCTGAGTGAGTCGCTGGCCCAGGAAGCCGAACAGATGGCACTCACCGGTGGTAGTGCGGACCACGCCACGGCAGTGGCGGCGTTTCTGGCCAAAGAGAAACCGGCCTTCGAGGGTCGCTGAATCCCGGTTCAGCCGATGCGGCGCAGCAGCCTGTAACCGTCCCCTCCGGTGACGAGCACGTATGTCGCACCAGGGTGCAAAGACTCGGCGTACCTCACCGGATCAGGAAGCGGCGGTTTCCATCCCGCCTTGTCGTCGATCAGGAAGAACTGCGGTACCACCGGCGCGGCATTGCCGACATAGAACACGCGGGTCCGGTTCGTGAGCTTGGCAATCAGGCCGAGGTCGGTCTCGACCGTCGCACCATCGGGAATCTGCGCCAAGACCCGGTCGGCGGCTTGGGCACGGGGACTGGGCTGGTACGTCGCGGGCACGACCAGGTCCTTGAACGCGTAGCGCGTACAGAAGAACATCCCCACGAGCAGTGCCAGGCCAGGGGCCGCGCGGGCATACCAGCGCAAAGGCCGCCAGCGACCGCGCCTGGCCCGGACTGCGCCGTCGATGAGGGCAGCGAAGATGATCGGCATCAACACCAGGTCATAGTGGAAAGACTGTCCGCCGAAGTTCTGGTTGGCCGACATCAAACGCCAGGCCAGAGTTGGCAACACCAGGATCATCAGCAGCGATCGCAGACAGAGGAAGGCGGTCACCACCAGCAACAACAACACCGTGGTGGCTTTGGGCCCGGGTGTGACCAGTTCAAGAGCGAGGTCGCCGACTCGTTGCAACAGGGTGCCCGCGCCAGGCTGCGCGCCCAGCCTGGACCAGCTGGAGGCGCCGTGGGCATTGAAGTGCGGGATCAGGACCATCATCGTGAGGGCGAACGAGGCGAGCCCGAAGACGGCAAGGCCGATACCCCGTCGCCGGGCGCCGACCAGCACCAGCACCAGCCCGAAGGCGGCGACAGTTAGCCCGAGGTCCTCCTTTACCAGGACAAGAGGTGCCACCCAGGCCACCGCACGGGTCCAGCGACCGGAAAGGAGCGCCTCGAGCCCGAACGCCAGCAAGGGCACCGCCAGGGCGACCTCGTGGAAGTCGAAGTCCACCGCGGACTGGATGCCGTAGGACATGCCGAACGCCAGACCGACCGCGACCCCCGGCCATCGGCCCAGATGCCTCATCCCCGCGCGGGTGATGGGTACCACGCCCAGGGCGATCGCCACAGCCTGTCCGACGAGCAGGGTCACGGGGGTCGGCAAGAGCCGGTAGAACGGCGCAAAGACAGCGATGGCGGGATTCCAGTGGTCGCCCAGGAAGTTGTGGCCGGCGCCCTCGAGGTCGACGATCGGAGCCTGCAGGTGGGCATAGTGACGGATGGCCTGCTCAAAGATCCCCAGGTCGAAAGACCGGACCGCCAACCGCTCGAACCGGGCCACCGAGATCGTCGCGTAAAGACCAGCGAAGACCAGCGCCATAACCCACGGAAGGGCGCGATCCCACGTCCAACGAGGTGACTCCACAGCTGGGGAGCTCTCGTCTGCAGCGGACGTGCTGCGGATCGCCGTTTCGGTCTGGAGCACCACACGAGTGTCACCTAGCGCGGCATCGAACGCGTCGCTGGCCCCCATCGCAGCCACTCTGGCAATAGGTGGGGGTTGGCGTGACGCAACTGCTTATGTCACACCTGCCCGGCACGATGAGCCTGGTGATGCAGCGCATCAGGTCCAGGCGGGGATGACCCAGGTTGTGAAGCTGCGCCTGGAGCCGTCTCCCGCTCAGGTCGAGCTGCTCCGCGGTTACTGTGGCACCGCCCTCGGCGCGTACAACACGCTGCTGTTCCAGTTCCGCGCAAACCTCGGTCAGCGCGCGGCGGAGAAGACGTACGACGTCACCGGCGCAGACCCCGGCACTGTCTTGGCATCGGTTCGGCCTAAACCGTTGCATGTCAGTGAGCGTTGGTGAGCTCTCTGAGTGCAGTCCTGCCTTGCGGCAGGGCAGTCCCGGTGTTACCCGCTTGCGCGGTGCCGGGTTGACGCTTCACAGGCAGGGCCAAAACTCCCTGGCCTCCACGTCCGTTTACGGTCTCCGGGCCACTCCCGGCGACCATCGCCTCACCCAGCTTGGCGAGGTTCCTTGCAGCGTTCACGTCCCGGTCCAGGACGAGACCACACATCGCGGCGACGTACGTACGCTCAGACAGGGCCAGCTTGGCTTTCACCGCACCACACTCCGAGCAGGTCTTGCTTGACGGGAACCACCGGTCGACCACGACCGTGCGGCCACCATTCCACGCCGTCTTGTACTCCAACTGTCGGCGGATCTCCCCAAACGAAGCATCCGCGACAGGCCGGGCCAGACAGTGGTTCTTGACCATCCCAGCAACGTTCAGGTCTTCAACAACGATGGTCCCGTACTCCCGGGCCAGGCGTGCTGTGAGCTTATGGATGCCATCCTTGCGCTGGTCGGCGACCCGGCCCTGAGTCTTACCCAGGGCGGCAGTGGCTTGGCGCCAACGGTTCGACGGGGCTCGGCGCTGCTTCGACGCCGCGTCGTAGGGGCCGACCCTGCGGGACGCCGTCCGGGACAGCCGGCGGACCTTACGCAGAGCACTGCTTAGGTGCCGCGGGTTGGGGATCTGCTCGGCTGTCGAAAGGACGGCGAGGGTTTTGATCCCGAGGTCGACACCCACCACCGCGTCAGGGCGTGCCGGGGTCAGCGCTGGTCGCTGTGTGTCGACGGTGAACGACACGAACCAACGGCCCCGCTCAAACCCCGGCCGCAGCCGACATCACCCGCGCAGTGCCCACGTCGACTTTGCCGACCAGGTCGGCCGCGTCCTCATGCAGTTTGATCCGGCCCAACCGGGGCAGGACTGCGTGTTTGGTCTCGCAGCGGATCGCGCCTGTGGTGAACCGGACCGAAAGCTTGCTGCGGTGCTTGGACTTGAACCGGGGAAACCCCACCGGCGCACCCTTGCGTTTCCCGCTGCGGGAGTCGCCCCAGTTCTTCAATGACCGCGCCAACCCGTCAAGACCGGTGTTGAACGCCTCTTTCGAGCACTCACCCCACCACGGCGCAACATCACCCTTGGCCGTGTTCCAGTCCTTACGCAGCGAGTACAGCGACCACGAAACAGCCGGAGTCAGGTCCTGCCTGCTGATGCCATAGGTGGCTTCTGCTTCCCGCTGCCCCATGACCGCTTTGACGTGGGCCAGGCCCCAGTTGAACGCCACCCTGGCGCCACCGCAGTGCGACCGCAGCAACCGGTCCTGAATGGGTGTCGGGTCGAGCGCGAACCGGCAGGCCTGCAACGTCACGGGACGTCCTGCTCGAGCGCAGCGACCGCACGTGCCGCAGGGTTCGCGCCATCCCGCCGCCCGTACAGGCGTGCGCACAGCCACGTCAGAATCTCCGCCTGGTCCCGCACCAAATCGTCATCTACCTCGCCAGGGTCCACGACCAGCAACCTACGCCCCGACGCCGACAGCACTGCCTCGACGTACTCGGCGCCGAACCTTACGAAGCGGCCTGGGTGCTCGACCACGATCGTCGTGACCTCAGGGTCACATAGCAACCCAAGGAGCTTCCTGCGGTGTCCGTCCAGCGCCGACCCGACCTCGGTGACTACTCGATCCACAGCGAGGTCGTCAGTGGTCGCCCATGTGGTTACTCGTGCCACCTGCCGTTCAAGGTCTTGGCGCTAGTCAGCGGACGACACACATCCGTATACGACGGTCACCCCAGCGGGCACGGTGCTGGCGGGTTGGTCGATGAGGATCAGCCCACCGACACGGGTCGCGGGAACGGGGAGCTTCCCTTCCCGGAACCACCGGTACGCAGTGACCGGATGTACCCCGTTCGCGAGAGCCCACTGCCTTAAGTTCACTATTGCATACTATCACTTACTGTGGAGCAACAGTTGATAAACCCCCCATGAGTTGCCGTACTGGTCACGGCGGGAAGGCCGTGGGCGGGACGAAACGTAGCAGTGCCCATACCCACCACACCTGCCCTGCCAGACCCAGGACAATCAGGAACCCCGTCCGCCACCCCATCCAACGGGCAGGCCGGTGCCGCCAACCACCGCCGATAAGAACCACCATGAGCGGAAACAGTGGCAGCAGATGGCGGAAGAGACTGGTCGACGGGGCGTCGACCAGGATCAGGTAGCCGGTGTACGCCAGGGTCCAGACCCGCAGCTCCGTCCCCAGACGCGCGGCCCAGGGGCCGACCGTCATCGCGATGATGATCGACAGCCCCAGAGCGACCCTTACCGCGTTCCAGGGGTCGGCGACATACTCAAGCCAGGGCCGCAGCAGCTGGACCGACCCGCCGACCGACCAGGCACCCATCGTCTCGGCGTAGGCCAGCGGCGAACCAACGCCGATGCTCACGATCAGCGGCCAGAGCAGCCCGGCGGCGCCGCAAGAGCCCAATGCCGCCAGCGCTGACCACCCCTCGCCGGCGCTGATCGGATCCTGTCTGCGACGCCGCCAGCGCAGGAACACCGCCACCAGTGCCACAACGGCCAACGGCAACGCCATCGCCCTGGAGAGACCGATCAGCAGCGCCAGCCCAGCCGTGATCAGCCAGCGTTCCTTACTGACGGCCCACAGAAAGCCACATAGCAACAGGATCGCCAGGCTCTCGGTGTAGGCGATCTGGAAGGACGGCGACACTGGGCTGGCCCCGTAGACCGCGACGGCGGCCAGAGCCACCTTTGGTCCCACCCGATCACGAAGCAACAGGCCCATCACCACGGCGGCCGCAAAGCCCAGCAGCAGCGCCAGCGTCGAGCCCACGACGGGGAACCCCAGCCCGGTCACCTTCATCAAGAACCGGGACATCTCCGGGAACGCCGGATAGAAAGCCCATGCGTTCTGCTGGACCGTACCGGTGGAGACATCTATCGGCAGGGCAGGCGGGTAGCCCTGCTCGGCAATCAGGCGGTACCAGTAGCCGTCCCACAGAACCGTCATCGAGAAGTAGTTCGGATGGGGGCCGGTCCAGATCATGGGCGCCTGGTAATGCGAGACGATGGTCAGCAGCACCACCGAGAAGGTGCGACAGAGCGCCCAAACCCCCAGCACCCGGTACACAAAGGTGCGCATCATGACCCGCCCTTGTGGCAACCGGCCAGATGATCGTTCACGAGCCCGCAGGCCTGCATCCCGGCATACGCCGTCGTGGGGCCGACAAAGACAAAACCGTTGCGCTTCAAGGCTTTTGCCAGCTCAATGGACTCTGCGGTAGTCGAAGAAACATCAGATGGCGTACGCGGTTGACGGTGCCCGGCCGGCGCGAAGGACCAGAAGAGCTCGTCGAGCCCGCCCTGCTCGCGCAGCCGAACCACGGCCTGGGCGTTGGTGAATGCGGCCCTGATCTTCGCCCGGTTGCGCACGATGGAGGTGTCGGCCATCAGCCGTTCGAAGTCGGCCTCGCCGAAGGCTGCAACAGTGCCGGCATCGAACCCGGCGAAAGCAGCCCGGAAACCCTCGCGCTTGCGCAGAATCGTCAGCCAGGACAACCCAGACTGGAAGCCCTCCAACGTCAGGCGCTCGTACAGCCTGCTCTCACCATGAACGGCGACACCCCACTCATCGTCGTGATAGGCCATGTAGTCGATGGTTGCGGCGGCCCACCAGCAGCGCGCCACGCCACTGTCGTCGACCACGATGCCTGCGGAGCCCACTATCGACCTGAGGCATCTCGCCCCGGGGCACGCATGGCCTCGGCGGCCATGGCGTTAACCACTCTGGTGAACAAAACCCGGTTGAAGCGGTCTGTCAAGGCGGCCAGCAAGTTGCCGAGGCGAATCGGCCTGATGACGATGTTCTCGCGCCACAACAGCTGCGTCTGCTCGCCGCCCGCCAGGGGCAACACGCTCACCTCGGCCCATCCGGCCAGCAGATGCCCAACCTTGACCAGCCGAAACGCCCCTGGTCCTTCCTGCGACGGAGGCGCCCAGTCCGTGATGCGCATCACGTCTGCGAAGCGCAGCGGGCCGACGCCCGTCAAGCCGGCGAACGACCAGCCGACACGCGTCGGCCCCTGGTCCAGGTCCATGGTGGTCAACGGCATCCAGCGTGCGTAACCCGCCCAGTCGGTGACGACGTCCCACACCTGAGTTGGCGGGGCAGCGACGATGCGCTCAAGGGCAAAGGTACCCATGCTCTGGTCGTTACTCCTGTGGCTCGCTGCTGACGTCGCGGGAGTCGCCCGCCGCGGGCGTCACCTCACCCGTGCCGGACAAGGAGGCGACCTGCGACTCGAGCTCACGCAAACGTGCGGTCAAGGCGTCGATCACCTCATCGACCTGATTCATGCGGTAACCGCGCAGTGCCTGGTCGAAATGCAGATTCGCCATGCTGTCGGTGGACAGCGGCTCAGCAGGGACCCCGCCGAAGGACTGGGTGGACGTGGGGTCGGCCATAAAGCCACCGATCTTGCCCATCACTGCGGCGACGGTGAGGCCAATGAGCACAATGACGATGAGCACCAAGAACAGGTTCACGAGATGATCGTGTCATGCCTCACCATGTTCCCCACGGTCGCGACCTTCGTCTGCGCGGCCGGACATTCTCACCCGGCCAGACTGGACTGCTGGCAATCATCAACCGCACACCCGACTCCTTCTATGACGCCGGCCGCTATCTCGACGACGAGGTCGCCCTCTCGGGCGTCGCGCGCGCCGTGGCGGACGGCGCTGACGCGGTCGATATCGGAGGGGTCAAGGCGGGCCCCGGGCCCGAGGTGAGCGCCGCCGAAGAGGTACGCAGGGTGGTCCCGTTCATCGCGGCGATCCGCCAGACCTATCCGGATCTGGTGATCAGTGTCGATACCTGGAGGGCCGATGTCGCCGATGCCGCCTGTGAGGCGGGGGCCGATCTGATCAACGACGCCTGGGCCGGTCACGACCCTGAGCTCACCGCGGTCGCGGTGGCACACCATGCCGGCTACGTGTGCGCTCACACCGGTGGCCATCGCCCGCGTACCGACCCGCACCGGGTCCGCTACGACGACGTGGTCTGCGCGACGCTCGCAGACCTGAGCCGTCAGGCCGATGCGGCGATGGCAGCCGGCGTGCGCGAGGACGGCCTGTTGATCGACGCCGCCCAGGACTTCGGCAAGAACACCTACCACTCGCTCCAGGTCACCGGTCAGGTCAGTGCCCTGATCGAGACCGGGTGGCCGGTGCTGCTCGCCGTGTCGAACAAGAAATTCATCGCCGAAACCCTCGGGCTGGACGGCCCCAAGTCCGAGCGCATCACCGGCACGATAACCACCACTGCGGTAGGGGTCTGGGAAGGTGTGCGGATGGTGCGGGCACACGACGTGGCCCAGACCCGACAGGTACTGGACATGGTTGCCGGTCTGCGCAGCGGGATACCGGCGTTGGCCCGGCGGGCGCTCGCCTAGGAGCACATCGGCTATTCGGGACGTTCGGGGGCCCTGTTGTTGTTCCCCGCGATGATGATGCTCACGGCTTCATCGACATCGTCGGTGACATGCAGGAGGTCGATGTCGGCCGGGGTGATGGTTCCGCCTGCCGCGGCGGTGTCGCGCAGCCACTGCAGCAGACCACCCCAGTACGCGGTTCCGATGAGCACCAACGGGAAGGAGGTCACCTTTCGGGTCTGCACCAGCGTTACGGCCTCGAAGAGCTCGTCCAGGGTTCCGAAGCCTCCGGGCAGGACGATGAAACCTTGCGCGTACTTCACGAACATGGTCTTGCGGGCGAAGAAGTACCGGAAGTTGACCCCGAGGTCGACATAGCGGTTAAGGCCCTGCTCGAACGGTAGCTCGATACCGAGCCCGACCGAGGTGCCGCCAGCCTCGAGGGCGCCCTTGTTGGCCGCCTCCATCGCTCCCGGGCCGCCCCCGGTGATCACGGCATACCCTGCCTCCACCAACGCCCGCCCGACCGCGACGCCCAGGGCGTAGTTCGGGTCAAGTGGCTTGGTGCGGGCCGAGCCGAAAACGCTGACGGCCGGGCCGACCTCGGCGAGTGCGCCAAATCCCTCGACGAACTCGCTCTGGATCCGCAGCACCCGCCACGGATCCGCGTGAAGCCAATCGGCCGGCCCGGCGTTGTCCAACAACCGCTGATCGGTCGTTGTCGGTGGCACCTGGCTGCGACGCAGCGTGACGGGGCCGGTGAGGTAGTCATAGTTCTTCTCGGTCACAGAACCAACCTACCTATGCCGGCCCAGGAGCGAGCCAGCGCAGCAACGCCGCCTCGGCACCCAGAAGCTGGGTGAGCGGGCAGTGCTCCTGATCGTGGTGGGCCCAGTTCGGGTCACCGGGACCGTAGTTCACCGCCGGGATGGACAGCTGGGAGAACCGGGCCACATCGGTCCAGCCCTCTTTGGCATACACGGGCACGGCCAGGGCGTCGACAAAGGCCTTGGCGGCTTCAAGGTCCAGCCCGGGCCGTGCGCCGTCGGCGGTGTCGGTGAGCTTCACCCCATACCCCTCGAACAACTCACACACGTGGGCCAGGGCCTGCGCGCCCGATTTGTTCGGGGCGAAGCGGTAGTTGACCGTGACCACGCACTCGTCGGGGATGACGTTGCCGCCCATCCCGCCCCGGATGCCGACCGCGCTCAAGGCCTCGCGGTAGCTGAGCCCGTCGACCTCTATGGTCTGCGGCTCATATGCCACCAACCGTCCCAGGATGGTCATCGCCTCATGGATCGCGTTGTGGCCGTTCCACGGCCGCGCCGAGTGCGCCGCCTTCCCCGTGGCTGTGACCTCCACCCGCAGGGTGCCCTTGCAGCCACCCTCGATGACGCCGTCGGTCGGCTCGAGCAGCACGGCGAAGTCGGCCTGCAACAGCTCCGGGTGGTTGCGCCCCACCCGGGCCAGCCCGTTGCGCTCACTCTCGATCTCTTCACAGTCGTAGAACACGTACGTGACGTCGCGGTTCGGCTCGGACAGCAGGGCCGCCAGGCGCAGCTGAACAGCCACCCCGCCCTTCATGTCACAGGTGCCGCGACCCACCAGGTTCTCACCGTCAATACGCGCCGGAAGGTTCGGCGGATCAGTCAGCGGGACCGTGTCGATATGACCGGCCAGCACCACCCGCTCGCTGCGCTGCAGGTTCGTGCGGGCGATGACGGCGTGCCCGTCACGGGTCACCTGCAGGTGGGGCAGCCGGCGCAGGGCGGCCTCGATGGCATCGGCAATCCGCTGTTCGCTACCGCTGACAGACTCGATGTCGCACAAAGCTGCGGTCAAGGTGACGACATCGGTTCCCAGATCCAGACGAGGTACAGATGACTTGTTGGAGGCCATGACAAGCAAGGGTATCCGGCGGGCGTCACCGCCCTCGGGAGCCTCGCCTACCCTTGAGCCCATGACGAGCGAGCGCAGCGCCTGGGGATACGGGCTGGCAACAGTGACCACGGGCGGGGAAGTCCTGGATACGTGGTACCCCTCTCCGGCTCTGGGACCCGCTGACACCGAGGACCCCTACGGTCCTCCGGCGGAGCTCGCAGCGGCCGCCAAGGAAGACCCCCGCCGAGGCGTACGTGCCCAGGTGGTCTACGTCGACATCGACCTTGATGCGGCGCCTGCCGGCCCCTCAGACGCCTACCTGCGTCTTCACCTGCTCTCGCACCGCCTCGTGCGGCCCAACACCATCAACCTTGACGGCATCTTCGGCGTGCTCAACAACGTCGTCTGGACCAATGCGGGGCCCTGTCCCGTCGAGGACTTCGAGCGCACCCGCCTGCGCCTGCGAGACTTTGGTCCCGTCCAGGTCTTCAGCGTCGACAAGTTCCCCCGGATGACCGACTACGTGGTGCCCAGCGGGGTCCGCATCGCCGACGCCGACCGGGTGCGGCTCGGCGCCCATCTGGCCGAGGGCACCACGGTGATGCACGAAGGCTTCGTCAACTTCAACGCCGGGACGCTGGGGACCTCCATGGTCGAGGGCCGCATCGTAGCGGGGGTCGTGGTGGGCAACGGCTCGGACATCGGCGGCGGCGCCTCGATCATGGGAACGCTCTCCGGTGGTGGCACCGACCGCATCAGCATCGGCGAACGTTGTCTGCTCGGCGCCGAGTCGGGGATCGGGATCTCGCTCGGTGACGACTGCATCGTGGAGGCCGGGCTCTACGTCACTGCCGGCACCAAGGTGACGCTGCAGGACGGGCAAGTCCTCAAGGCCAGGGAGCTCTCTGGCAGATCCGGGATGCTGTTCATCCGCAACTCCGTCACCGGTACCGTCGAGGCCCGCTCCCGAACCGGCGCGGGCATCTCCTTGAACTCGGCCCTGCATGCCAACCACTGAGCGTCGAGTCCGCCGCGGGTCCGTCGGTCGCGGTCGTCGAAAGCGCTGGGTCGGCCGGATCGTCCTGCCGGTCATCATCTTGATGGTGGGCGGCGCCGGCTTCTTCGCCTATACCTACTTCAAGACAAACTTCGGCGAGCCGTCATGTCGCGCGACTGCACTTGGACGCAGCGTCACGTTCACCCCCGAGCAAAGTGCCAACGCGGCCACGATCACAGCCCTGGCCCTCAAACGCGGCCTGCCAGCACGCGCCGCCACGATCGCCAACGCGACAGCCATTGTCGAGTCCAAACTGCGCAACCTCAAGTTCGGCGACCTCGACTCGCTCGGGTTGTTCCAGCAGCGCCCGAGCCAGGGATGGGGCACCGAGGCCCAGATCCTTGACCCTGTCCATGCAACCAACGCGTTCTACGACGCGCTGATCAAGATCAACGGCTACCAGTCCATGGCTATCACCCAGGTGGCCCAGCAGGTCCAGCACAGCGCGTACCCACAGGCGTACGCCGACCACGAGGAGGAGGGGCGCATCCTCGCCTCGACGCTGGCCGGCCACTCTCCGGCTGGCATCGGCTGCCGCCTTGATGCCGCCACGGTCAGCGTCCCCGCGGCCACCATCGCCGCCAACCTCACCGCTGAGCTCGGCGTGCCTGCTGCCGTGCAGGGCGGCAGTGTCCGTGCGACCGCCGCTGATAGCCAGCATGCCTGGGCCGCAGGCTCCTGGGCAGTGACCCACGCCGAGGCCGATGGCATCACCGCCGTCACCGTGGGCGACCGCCAGTGGACCCGGGTGCGCGGTGAAGACGGCTGGTCTTGGCACGCCGCCACCAACCCCATTGCCCCGAGCTCGGTAATGATTACCCGACATTAGACGTTAGAAAAACGTATGGTTTTGTCGCGACCTCCCTCAGCCCTCTGAGCACCTCTCAGCGCCCGAGCACCACAGAAGGATCATCCTTGCCCCTCACATCACTGCGGTTCTTGGCCTTGTGCATCCTGCTGGCGATCGTTATTCCCGTGGCGCTGCTCATCCTGTGGCGTCGAGCGCCGAGAAAGTCCCGCTGGGCTATTCCTGTGTTCCTGGTCGGTGTTCTCCTGGCGCAGACCACAGCCATCAGCGCTGTTGCCGTCGGCGTCAACCGGGACTACGGCTTCTACCCCACCTGGTCGTCCTTGTGGGGTACCCCCACGGCGCCGCCCGTTATCGTGGCGGGGACGCGTCTGGGGCTGCATGCGGTGGTGGGCACGCGTCGACCGATCGTGCCGCTGACGTCTGGATCTGCCTCCGACATCGGACGCTTCGAGACGACCACCCTGAAGGGCAAACAGTCGGGCATCACACAGACCGTGGTCACCTGGGTGCCGCCGCAGTATCACACCCGCCAGTACGCCAATACCCGTTTCCCCGTCGTCATGGTGCTCGGCGGCGCCGACGTACACATCCAGCCTGTCATCGACCGGCTCAACTTCGCCACGATCGCAAGTGCGGAGATCCGCAGCGGCCGGGTGGCGCCCTTCGTGGCGGTGTTCCCCGAGATGAACGTGGCATTGCCGGTGGAGACCGAGTGCACTGACTACCCCGGAGGCCCACAGGCCTTCACCTGGCTCAACCAGGATGTCCGGAACTGGGCCACCTCAACGCTGCGTGTCACCGCCGATGGCCGGCGCTGGAGCGTGATGGGCTGGTCCACCGGCGGCTACTGCGCTGCGTTATTGCACCTTCGCGACCCCGCGCGCTTCGGCGACGGAGCTTCCGTCGAGGGGTATTTCAACCCGGCGCCGGACTCGTTCACGGGCAACCTGACTCAGCTTCTGAAAGCGTCCCCGACCCTGTACCACGAAAGCTCACCCATGTGGCTGGTCGAACACCGCCCACCAGCGCGGATACACCTGCTGGTGATGAGTTCGAACACGGACCCGCAGTCGTATCCACAGGCGAGGCAGTTCTTGCGCAAGGAGCAGAACGTGCCCGGCATACAGCCCTATATCGTCCAGAACGTAGGACATTCGCTGGACGCCTACCACGCGGTCCTGGCACCGATCCTGAACTGGATGGCGGCTGTGGCTGACCTCTAGACACGGTGGCAGACCTCCGAACACACACGCGTACAGGTAAGACAAACGCCCGGCAACATCCCCTCTGGGATGGGCCGGGCGCTGCGCTGCGTTGTGCAGGGTTGTTTGACATCCTGGCGGCCGTCAATGACCGGGACTCCCACCGTTCCACTGACACGGCACCTCGGCGGGTTCTGGTTTCATAGGGCAGCCGCTGGGACAAGTCAGGCTGTGAGGCCGCCTCCACGAGCGTTTACGGTCGCCGCCAGCCCGGCGGCGACCGTGTTCAGTGTTGCGCTACAGCGGCGCAGGCCTCAGTCATCGCCCAACACCATGGAAGCCGGCAGCAGGGCGCGACAGTCCTATCCCAGACCTGTTGGACTGGGATAGCGCCACCCAAAAAAACCGGTCAGCGTCTGCTGACGTGAACGTACTTGCGCTCGTTCGGTCCCACATAGAGCTGGCGTGGGCGGGCAATCTTGAGTTCGGGGTCCTCGATCATCTCTCGCCACTGGGCGATCCAGCCCGGCAGCCGCCCGAGGGCGAACAACACGGTGAACATCTTGGGCGGGAAACCCATTGCCCGATAGATCAGCCCCGTGTAGAAGTCCACGTTCGGGTACAGCTTGCGCTCGATGAAGTAGTCGTCCGAGAGCGCCACCTGCTCGAGCTTGAAGGCGATGTCGAGCAGCTCGTCGCGATGGCCGAGGCTTTCGAGGAGCTGGTCGGCGGTCTTCTTGATGATGGCCGCGCGCGGGTCGTAGTTCTTGTAAACCCGGTGCCCGAAGCCCATGAGCTTGGCCCCGCCCTCTTTGTTCTTGACCTTGCGCACGAACTCGTTGACGTCACCGCCGTCGGCCTGGATCTGCTCGAGCATCGTGAGCACCGCCTGGTTGGCACCCCCGTGCAGGGGCCCGAACAGGGCGTTGATACCGGCCGAGACCGAGGCGAACAGGTTGGCGT
>CABDZK010000046.1_pt1 | contig 21278 bp, 16 predicted proteins | sample 3132141 | NCBI WGS metagenome assembly CABDZK01 (sample SAMEA5534340, study PRJEB31848) | metagenome | biome: tundra; feature: field; material: soil | place: USA | collected 2013-05 | depth 0.45 m | reverse complement strand
TCGTCATCATGAGTCGGGAACGGCACGACCAGAGCGAGGATGAACAGCACGATCATCACGGCGATGATCGTGGCGTTGGTCACCGAGATCTGCAGGACACCCCAGGATATGTACTTCCCCGGGGCCCCGGCCACAATGCTTAGCGCACTCATCACAGTTACCTGTCTCGTGTGGGGAACGGGTCATGACGACGCCGTTGAGAACCTCCTCAAGGTAGCGTGTCGAGCGTGTCGCAGGGAGGGCAGAGGGGCGGGCGAGTCGTGATCGTTGTAAGAACGTTTAGTTGTCCTTGAGTGAATCGCCCTGACCCGGTGCTTGGACGTCCCGAGATTCGTGGTGCAGCATGTTCTTCAGATCGCGCAAGGGAGTCCGGATGCGCAAGGTGAAATACGCTCCTGCTGAGCGAAGCTGGATGACGCCGCTGCTGGGCCACATGGCTGCCCGGAGCCGGTTCCTGCGAACGCGGTTCTCGGCAGCGGCCCTGAACACCAGACGCGCATCCGTGGAGAGATCTTCCGGGGGTGCAGCCGACAACGCATAGCGCGAGCGTTCCAGCGTCTGAACGACCCGGCCGAGCGCCTGGGAAGCCGCGCCGTCGAGCAACGCCTCACGGTCGTAGTAGGCGCGTTGCTGTCGCGGGGTACGACTTGGCGCGGCAGGGATGCCGAGATCGCCCAGCGATGACGTCAAGAGCTCCCACTCGACCTCCACCCGTTGAGCGGTAGTGCGGGCCTTGGTGAGGCTGCGCCGGCGACGCCACCGTGCTGCGGTGGGCACGACCAGCGACCCGAGCAGCCCCATCAGAGACAGCAACAGGACCGGTCCCCATCCATGCGTGAGCCACCCCAGTACGGAGGTCGGACTCACGCCGATGTGTCCTGTGGTGCTGTTGCCTGTGGAGGTGACGCCCAGATCCTTGCGTGCGCTTCTTCCCTGGACGGGGGCTGTCGCCTTGTTCAGGGGGTTCGCGCCCGACGCCGTCCCGGGCTGCGTCGTGGGAACGGCGTACGCAGGGGGGGTTCCACGCGATGGCGTTGGTTCGAATCGCGTCCAGCCGACACCGTCCAGATACAGTTCCGGCCAGGCGTGGGCATCGGCTGCAATAACGGTCCAGACCCCCTTGGACTGGGTCCCGGGCAAGAAGCCGAGAGCCATCCGAGCTGGTATTCCGGCAGCCCGGGACATCATCACCATGGCGGTCGCGAACTGGACGCAGTAGCCCTGCTTGGTGACCAGGAAATTCGTCAGCGCATCGTAACCGGCATTCCTGCCGAACGGGTCCTTGGCTGGGGGGGCCAGGGTCAGGGAGTAGGTGAAACCGCCGTCTGCGCGCAGGTATTGCTGTATAGCCATGGCCTTGTCATAGGCCGAGGTCTTTCCGGCGGTGAGCTGTTGGGTCAGGGCGGTGACCCTGCCGACGTACGGCCCATCGAGCCTTAGGTCCAAGCCGAAGAGGTACCGCTCGCGGTCAGTCAACGCAGGGGCGCTTCGCAGCATCGTCGCAGTGGGAGTCAGTTCCCAGTAAGAGATGGTGTAGGAGTCGGGATGTCCCGCGACCCTGACGATCTGGGTCTGATAGTCGGCTCCCCACGCGACTCCAGCCAGGTCGGCGGCGACCAGCGGGTAAGGCACGGCCAGGTAGGGATCATCCAGCATGTTGTGGTGGACGTCCATAGCAAAGGTGCTTCTGGGGACGTCAGGGGAGAGCCCGGTGGGTGCAGGGACCTTGGGATTCGTGGATAGCTCCGACTCGCCCGAGCTCGTTTGCCAGGGTCTACCCCAAGGTAGCCACAGGCCTGCCTCTGGCTGGTAGGAGGCGCCCACTGCAATCTTCAGCGGAGGTGGCGAGGCGTCGGCGGTCGTGTACTGCAACACCGGAACCCTGCTGCGGCTTTTGAGGTCGGCGGCCAGATCAAGGCTCTGCGAGAACCCCACGCCGTTGGTCTCGTTGCTGGTCGCCGATGAGCTGCGGCCGAGACCGGAGCCGAAGAACCTTGGGTGAGTCTGCGGTAACACGACCGGAACAGCGACCGCAGCAGCCAGAGCCACGACTCCCAGCATTCGCGCCATCGAGGCGTGCTCATAGACACCCCGGGATCCGAGGCTCTGCGGCGCTGGCGTGCTTGCCACCGCCACAGTGTTACTCCACCGTCGCAGGATGGAACTGTCCTCCCGGGTGACCAAGACGAGCCATATCGAGGCAGGCACAAGGAAGAACAGGAAGGGCAGGGTCGAACCCCGGTTGGCGACTGAAGTCAGGAACACCGTCAACAGCGGCAGGCCTGCCAGCGAGGGGGCACGGCAGGTGACGGCGAGGTAATCAACAGTCAGCGCGACCAGGCCCATGGCGCAACCCACGACGAACATCAGCCCCGGCGTCGTGGGTGCCGGCGCGGCATAGTGTTGCGCACTCGCCGCGGCCTCACGGACAAGCTGCTGGGCGAACCCCAGCGTCTCGAACGTCGGCAGACCGTGCCAGAGATGACCCCGGCCGTAGATAGCGCTTGCGGCGAGAACCGAACACACCAGCTGCACAGTCAGGACTTGCCAGCTACGTAGGGCCAGCGACCTGGCACCGATGCCACTGAGAGCGATCACCGCCAGGAGCAATACCGTCCCGCGCAGCCAGGTCGGCTGAACTAGCAAGGTGGTGATCGGCCAGGCCACTGTCAGCGTGGCGAGCGCGGCCAGCGTCGCGTCGATGCCATGGGTCGCCCGGATCGTCATCGTCGAGCGCCGAGGGTGCTGCGGGCGCAGACGGTCTGCCATGCCTGCGCGACCGGCATGTCCGGCCCCGCGACGCACGTGCCCCATCCAGCAGCGGCAATCGTGTCTGCCAGAGCCAGAGTTCGGTCGGTGGGTGCTCTGGGTTGTGGTTGGGCGAAGCTGGCCGTATCTAGCACGATCATGAGACCGGTCCCCTCCGGCTGGCGCAGCGCCGCGGTCCGTCGGAGCACGGCTTCGTCATGGTCGGTGACGATGGCGATCACCAGCCCGTCCGTCGAGGTCAGTGGATGCGCCCAGCGGAGTACGTCATCGAACTGTTGGGGGGCGCCGAGCTGGGCCATGGCAAGTGATGCCAGCGCATCCTCGATCTCGATGGTTTTCGTCGCCCGGCCTTCGTTGGCGGTCTCGCCGCTGGCCAGGTGGAGTGCGTAATGGTGGTCGGACAGGTGTGCGGCGATGGACGCAGCCGCCGTGACTGCCCACTCGAAAGATCCGGTCGTGCCTGAGCCCTGGTGTCCGGCTGTCCGGGTGTCCAGGACGATGACGGCCCGACGCCTTGCCGGGTGATCTTCCTGGCGCACCATCAGCTTGGACCGATGGGCTGTGGTCGGCCAGTGGATACGGCGTAAGTCATCACCGTCGCGGTAGCTGCGGACAGCTACGTCGTCCTCGCCATGCATGGCGACCATGTGGGGGATGGCGCCTTCACGGCCGACAGCGTTGGCGCGGGGATGCCCACGGCCGAGAACCTCCACGCGAGGCAGGACCAGGATGTCGGTTACCCCGGGTAGCGATGAGGTGACGGTCGCCAAGCCGTACGGGTCCCCTCTGCGCAGTGTCAGGGGCCCTAGCCGGTGTCGCCCGCGGGTCTGGCAGCGGATCTGGTAGCCCACCTCGCGTACATCGCCCGGGTCCATGGCCGGCAGGACGAAATGCGGTCGATCGCCGAGCAGGTAAGGGACGCTTTCCTCTGCAAGCTGAAGCCGGGTGCGTCTGCCAGAGGTGTTCTTCAGGACGAGCGTGACGCTCGCGGTCTGGCCCAGGATGAGCCGGAACGGCTGAACCGTACGGGTGACCTCAATGCTCCTGCTCTTGCGCCTGGCGCCGATGCCAGCCATCACTGGCAACACGGACAGGAGCACCCCGACCCTGGTGATGTCGGTGAACCCGAGCAGGAGGCCGCCGACCAGCAACGTCATGCCGGCTGCCACGAAAGCGCGGCCTCGGGTGGTGAATATGCCCTGGCTGCTGGTCCTGGTCCGGTTCACGTCTGGGTCACTGTCCTGGATCTTCGTTCGCCCGTAGGGCGGTCAGTGTGCCGAGGAAGGAATCGGGACCCGCTGGACGATTTCGTGGATGACATCGGCGCAGGTGCGTCTGGCGACCTGGGTCTCACCGGACGGGATCACGCGATGGACCAGGAGGGGCTCAATCAGTGCCTGAACATCATCAGGCAGGACGTGGTCACGCCCCGCGAGAGCGGCATATGCCCGGGACGCGCGAAGGAGGTGCAGGCTGGCGCGCGGGGAAGCGCCCAGGCGCAAAGCGGTTGTGGCGCGTGTTGCCTTGGCCAGGTCCACGATGTATTGCTTGATGGCTGGGCTGGCGTACAGCGTCCGCACGATCTCGATGAGCTTGGCGATGGTCTCGCCGTCGGTCACTGGCGCCATCTCCAGGAGCGGGAACGCACTACCGTGGTTGTCGAGAACTGCTACCTCGGCGGCAGCGGAGGGATAGCCCAGCGAGATGCGGGCCATGAAGCGGTCGCGCTGGGCCTCGGGTAAAGGGTAGGTGCCCTCCATCTCGATCGGGTTCTGGGTGGCCATCACCATGAAGGGCTTGTGTAGCTCATAGGTCTGTCCATCGACGGTGACCTGGCTCTCCTCCATGCATTCCAGCAGCGCCGACTGTGTCTTGGGAGAGGCGCGGTTGATCTCGTCACCGACTACTACGTTCGCAAAGATCGCGCCTGGGCGGAACTCGAAGTCGCGCAGGTCCTGGTTGAAGACGCTGACTCCGGTGATGTCGCTGGGCAGAAGGTCGGGGGTGAACTGCACCCGGCGCACCGAGCAGTCGATGGACTTGGCCAGAGCCTTGGCCAACATCGTCTTGCCGACGCCGGGGACGTCCTCGATCAGCAGATGTCCCTCCGCCAGCAGGACGGTGATGGCGGTGCTGATGACTTCCGGTTTTCCCTCGATGACCGTCGCGATCGCGTGGCGCATCCTGGTCGTCACCTCGGTCACGAGCTCGAGTCCGGTCTGGTCAATCCCCGACCCTGTCATGACCTGATCTTGCACGAGTCCCTCGTGCGGGGTACCGATCACGTTCACGGTGTCCCTCCAAAGTCTTTCCTTGATCTTGCACCACATCGCCCGATTCGTCACCGGCACCGGATAAGACGAGCTCAGCGGGCTTCCCGCTCCACCATCTGGTCATGGCGTTGACCTGTCCAAACAGGTTGTCGAACAGCAGAATCCCGCTCAGATTCCATTGACCGTGGTGCAAAGTGGAGTAACGTGGAGGGCGGTGGAGATCAGTAGCTCTCAATGATCCGGATTGGGTCATCGAACGGGGAGGGAGGGCGTTGTGTTCCTTGGTACGCACACCCCCCGACTCGACGACAAGGGCCGCATCTTCCTGCCTGCCAAGTTTCGTGATCGTCTGGCCAGTGGGCTGGTGGTCACCCGGGGTCAGGAGAGGTGTCTGTACGTCTTCCCGATGGACGAGTTCGTCCGAGTGGCCGAGACCATGCGCAACGCACCCGTGACGAGCAAGGTCGTTCGCGACTATCTGCGAGTGTTCCTGTCTGGTGCCTCGGATGAGATCCCCGATAAGCAAGGCAGGGTGACCGTCCCGTCGACGCTGCGCGAGTATGCCGGGCTCACTCGCGACTGCACGGTCATCGGTGCCGGATCGCGTGTCGAACTATGGGACACGAACGCGTGGAACACCTACCTCGCTAGCACCGAGCAAGCTTTTGCCGACCAGTCCGAGGAGGTGATTCCCGGACTCCTGTGACTCGCGTAGCGGCGACCAGCCGAGCCCTGTGGTCAGGTCTCCACCCGCTTCGCGTCCCGACCTCACTTCCCCGTTGTCGGGCCGCACACTCTTGAAGCGGTTGGAGACCTGAAACCAGGGATCGGCCAGTGCTACCGAGCTGGATGACAGAGAACCGTGAAACAGACCTGTATGACACCGAGATGAATGATATCGAGCTTCAACACCTCACAACATTGAACTTCAACACAAGTGAAGTTCAACAACACAGAAGCATGAGGCCCCTTCCAGATACGAGAGAAAGATATGCCGATGAATGCTCGCCGGACCGCCGGGGATCTTCACGTCCCAGTCCTGCGTGATCGCATCGTTGAATTGCTCGCGCCTGCGTTGCAGGAGCCGGGCGCGGTCATGGTGGACGCCACATTGGGGATGGGCGGCCACAGCGAGTCGATTCTGGAAACGTGTCCGGGTGCCCGAGTGGTGGGCATCGACCGCGACCACGAAGCTCTCAGCCTGGCCGGAGATCGGCTGGCTCGCTTTGGCGACCGGTTCACCCCCGTGCATGCGGTGTATGACGAGCTGCCGCAGGTCCTGAATGACCTTGGGCTCTCAGCGCGGTTATCGGTGGCCGCAGTGCTGCTCGACCTCGGAGTGTCGTCGCTACAACTCGATGAGCAGGAGCGTGGTTTCGCCTACCGGCATGACGCCCCGCTCGACATGCGGATGGACCAGAACAGCGGCATCACCGCGGCCCACGTTCTCAACACATATGACCAGGCCGATCTCGAACGCATCCTGCGCGACTACGGCGAAGAGCGGTTCGCCAAGCGGGTGGCCTCAGCCGTCGTGCGCGAACGTGCTCGGCAACCCTTCACCAACTCGGCGAGGCTGGTCGAGCTTCTGCGTTCGGCTATCCCAGCCGCATCACAGAAGAGCGGTGGGCACCCCGCCAAACGCACCTTCCAGGCGTTGCGGATAGAGGTCAACGGCGAGCTGGACGCTCTCAAGGCCGCGCTTCCGGCGGCTGTGGACGCGCTTGCCGTGAGCGGCCGCATCGCGGTCCTGAGCTACCACTCACTTGAGGACCGTCTCACTAAACAGACACTGTCTGCCGGTGCTCGCAGCCGTACCCCGGTTGGTCTGCCGGTCGAGCTTCCCGAGCTTGCGCCATACCTGCGCCTGCTCACCCGCGGAGCAGAGGAGCCGACTGCCTCAGAAACCAGCATCAACCCGCGAGCAGCATCGGCCCGGTTGCGGGCCGCCGAACGTACCAGGGTCTCGAAAGGACACCTCGCATGAGCCAGATGCCCTCCACAGTTCGAGTTGGCGCGCGACCTCTGAACCGGCCGACCACAGAGACGCCCAGACTGCGCGTGGTCACCGGGGCACCCCTGCGGCACGGCGGTGCCGCGTTTGGCATCGTCTGCGCGACCCTGCTTGCGCTCGGGCTGATCGGTCTCCTGCTGCTTAACACCGTTCTGGCCCAGGGCTCCTTCACGCTGTCCAAGCTGCGGGCAACCTCCGATCAGCTGACCGATGTCCAGGGCGCTCTCAACCAGTCACTGGACGCTTCGAAGTCCCCAGCCAACCTCGCGATGAGGGCGACCAGGATGGGGATGGTGCCGGCCCAGTCAGCAGCCTTCCTGCGGCTTTCCGACGGCAAGGTCATCGGCGTGGCGCAGCCAGCGTCCCCAGGGCCCGGATTTACCGTGGTGGGGACGACGCCACCAGCGCCGGCCGTACCGAAGCCGGCGAACACAGCACCAGCGCCGGCGGTATCGACGCCGGCGAACACAACACCAGCGCCGGCCGCAGCTAAGCCAGCGAACACAGCCCCAGCCCCGTCTGCAACGACGCCGGCCAAGCCAGCATCAGTTGCGGCGGCGACCAAGCCAGCGAAGAGGTGAGCTTGTGAAGCAGACCCGGGGCCGAAGCTCGGGTGGCTCGGGTGATGCCCGCCCCACCCGAGCTTCGGCGTCTGGCAGGTCGTCAGGCAAGCCGCCTCGTCGACGGTCGTCCGAAGGCAGCGCCGCCCATGCTGCCCGGAAGCCATCAGCCGCTGCGCCTGGCAAATCACGGTCTCGCAAACCGGCAACCAGCAAGCCTCGAGCCTCCCAAAGAGCCGGTTCAGGTCCTCCTCGCCGGCCGGGCAGGCCTCGGTCGCGGCCGGCGCGAACAGGTGTCCACCCCGAACGCCGCGTTCGGTTTCTTCTACTGACGGGGCTTTTCGTCCTCAGCCTGTTCGGCGCACAACTTTTCCGGCTGCAGGCCCTTGACTCCTCGGCTATGGCAAGCGCCGCACTCAAGAGCCGGTTGAGCATCGTGGCGGTGCCGGCACTTCGTGGTGACATCACGGCATCCAACGGCGATGTGCTGGCCACCAGTATCGAACGTCGCAACGTGACGGCGGACCAGACCGCGGTGCCGACGTACAAGAAGAAGGTCAACGGCCACAGTGTCACCGTCGGCGTTGCCGGGGCCGCTGCCGACCTTGCCCCGATCCTCGGCAAGTCCGAGGCCGAGCTGACCACGACGTTGACGGGCTCTCGACGGTTCGTATATGTGGCCAAGGACATCTCTGTGTCGGACTGGAGCAAGATCCAGGCATTGGGGATCCCGGGTATCTACAGTGAGACGACGTCGAAACGTTCCTACCCGACCGCTTCTGCGGCGGCCTCGCTGGTGGGCTGGGTGCACGCTGACGGATCAGCCGGCGGAGGCCTTGAGCTGTTGTTGAACAGACAGTTGCAGGGCAGGCCGGGGGAGTCAACCTCCGAGCTGTCCGGGGATGGCCGGATGATCACCACCGGTGCGCAGCAGATCACCCCGGCCGTTCCCGGCCTCGACGTTCGGTTGACGATTGACAGTGATCTGCAATGGTTCGCGCAGAACGCTATTGCCCAGAAGGTCAACGAGACGCAGGCCCTGTCAGGGACCGTTGTGGTCATGAACGTCAAAACCGGTCAGCTGGCAGCCGTCGCGTCCTATCCGACCTTCGACCCGAACAACATCGGCAAGGCCACCGGTAACCTCAACAACGCTGCCTTCGGGGAGGCGTTCGAGCCAGGATCCACAGCTAAGGTGATGACGGCGGCGGCCGCTCTCCAGGAGGGCGTCGCGACGCCGGCCACTCCCGTGGTGGTTCCCGACCGGCTGGCCCGCGCCGACCAGTTCTTCCGGGACTCCCACGAGCACGGCATCGAGGACCTCACGTTCGCCGGCGTGATCGCCCAGTCGAGCAACATCGGCACGATGATGGTCGGTGAGAAGGTCCCGCCGGCTACCCTCGAGAAGTACTTCCGTAGCTTCGGAGTCGGTCAGCCGACCGGGATCGGTTTCCCTGGCGAGACGCCGGGCATCTTCGCCAAGTCCCAGAACTGGAGTGGCTCCCAGCGCTATACCGTCATGTACGGCCAGGGGCTGTCGGTCAACGCTATCCAGGCTGCCGGCGTCTTCCAGACCATCGCCAACGGGGGAGTGCGCGTGCCGCCGACCCTGGTGGCCAGCACCAAGGGTGCCGACGGCACCGTGACACCGGCGCCGCCCACTACCCCGGTGAAGGTTATTTCACCATCGACCGCCACGACGCTCAGCCAGATGCTCGAGTTCGTCGTCAGCGACAACGGCACCGCCGTGGCGGCGACGATCCCGGGGTACCGTGTCGCAGGCAAGACCGGGACAGCTGACAGGGTTGGTGCCAACGGTCGTTACTCCGGTTACACGGCGTCTTTCATCGGCTTTGCCCCTGCCGACAAGCCTGAGTTCGTGGTCGCGGTGATCTTGCAGAACCCGCTCAACGGCATCTACGGCGGAGCGGTGGCCGCCCCGGTGTTCAAGGACGTCATGACCTACGCGCTCCAGGAGTTCGGAATCCCGCCGACCGGCACCCCTCCGCCGGTCATGAAACTCACGAGCCAGGCCCCGCCGGCATCTGCCGACAAAGCGGCGTCAGCCCTGCAGCCGCAGTCGGGTCCCCAGCCCTCTACAGCCGCCCGGTAAAGTCACGCTCGTGGTGCACCCGTGAACGCGACTCCGCGTCCTCTGTCCCCGCACGTCGTCAGCCTGCCTTCCGTGGCTGAGTGTGCCGGTGTTCCGCGGACCCCTCATGGAATCATCGATTCTCGGGTCGTCGTCACCGGAGTGACCCTGGATTCGCGCTCCATCCGGCCCGGAGACCTGTACGCGGCCCTGCCGGGGGCCAATGTGCACGGTGCGCGATTCGTGGGCGCAGCGATCGGCCTCGGCGCCGTCGCCGTGCTGACCGATCCCGCCGGAGCCGCGCTGCTCGCACTTGACGAGATCACGGTGCCGGTTCTGGTGGTTCCGGAGCCACGGGCTGTCCTGGGCGCTGTCGCGGCAATGATCTACGGCCATGCCAGTGAAGCGCTGACCATGCTGGGGATTACCGGTACTAACGGCAAGACGACGACGGCCTACCTGCTCGACTCGGCTTTGCGAGCCCTCGGCGCCGTGACGGGGCTGATCGGCACGGTCGAGACGCGAATCGGCCAGGACCGCATCAAGAGCATCCGGACCACCCCCGAGTCCTCGGACCTGCATGCCTTGTTCGCCGTGATGCTTGAGAGGGGTGTGGACACGTGCACCATGGAGGTGTCCAGTCATGCCTTGGCTCTGCATCGCGTCGATGGCGTGCGCTACGACGTGGCCGCCTTCATGAACCTGTCCCAGGACCACCTCGACTTTCATGGATCGATGGAGGAGTACTTCCTGGCGAAGGCGTCGCTGTTCACTCCCCAGAGAGCGGCCCGCGCCGTCGTGTGCGTGGACGACGAATGGGGCCAGCGCCTGGCCAGGGAGGTCTCAGTGCCGGTGGTGACCATCTCGTCACGTCCAGACGTCGCGGCTGACTGGCAGATCCTGACAACAGGTCCCGGTGAGTCCGCCTTCGAGCTCGTGGCCGGCGATCGGCGACTGTCGCTACGGTCGGCCCTGCCCGGAGACTTCAACAGAGTCAACACCGCGGTGGCGGCCTTGGTGCTCCTAGCTGCGGGTCACCCGATCGGCTCCCTGCAGGCAGCCATGGCCGCTGATCCGCACGTGCCCGGCCGGATGGAAAGAGTCGTCCTGACCGACACCAACAGTGCCGACCACGGCAATGCTGACCACGGCAATGCTGACCACGGCAATGCTGACCACGGCAATGCTGACCAGAGCCGTATGCCGCTGGCTGTGGTCGACTTCGCGCACACTCCCGACGCCGTGGCTGCGGCCCTGAAAGCATTGCGGCACAACACTCCTGGGTCATTGATCGCTGTGCTGGGCGCCGGGGGAGACCGGGATCGTGGCAAACGAGCGTCTATGGGTGCGGCGGCTGCAGCGCACGCAGACCTCGTTTTTGTCACCGACGACAACCCCCGATCCGAGGACCCTGCGACCATCCGTGCGGCGGTCCTGGGTGGAGCGATCGCCCAGGAACAATTCACCCCGTCGACCCCCGGGCGGATCCGCGAGATCGGAGACCGCGCCATAGCCATCCGCGAGGCGGTGGCCCATGCCGGGGTGGGTGACACTGTTGTTGTCCTCGGCAAGGGACATGAGAGCGGGCAAGACATCGCTGGCGTGGTTCACCCCTTCGACGACAGAACACACCTGAAAGCAGCATTGATGGAGCGCGCAGCATCTTTGGAGAACACTGTCGGCCACCCCGACACGGATGCCATCCTTGGCGAGGCCCAGTGATTGCCCTCAGACTCAGCGAGATCGCCCGGATCACCGGTGGCGAGGTCTTTGACGCCGTCGGCGCCTGCGACGATGGAAAAGCTCACGCTGGGGGGGCGGATCCTCTGGTCGACGGGCCGGTGGTCACCGATTCACGGGAAGCCGCCAAGGGCAGTCTTTACATCGCGCGTATCGGTGAGGACCTGGACGGTCACCAGTTCACCGGGGCAGCCCGTTCTCAGGGTGCCGTCGCCGCACTCAGCACCCGACCGGTTGATGAGCTGCCGTCGGTCGTGGTCCACGACGTGCAGGCAGCATTCGTCGCACTCGCCCACGCCCTGGTCGAACGCAACCCGCAGGCTGTCGTCATCGGCATCACTGGGTCCTCGGGCAAGACCGGCACCAAGGACCTGCTCTGGTCGGTGCTGCAGCGCCACGGCGAGACGGTTGCCAACGTCGGCTCCCTCAACTCCGAGGTCGGTGTCCCGCTGACCGTCTGCCGGATCACTCCCACCACGGCATACCTCGTGCTCGAGATGGGCGCCCGAGGGGCGGGCCACATCGACTACCTCACCCGGATCGCGCAGCCCCAGATCGGGGTCGTTCTCAACGTGGGGACCGCTCACGTGGGTGAGTTCGGTTCCCGTCGGGCCATCGGAAAGGCCAAAGCCGAGCTCGTGCAGGCGCTGCCCGCAAAGGGATTCGCCGTCCTGAACGCTGACGACCCGATTGTGTGGGGGATGGCCAGTCAGACCAGAGCACACGTCATAGGCGTGGGGCAGTCAGCTGAGGCAGCTGTCCGGGCGCTGGACGTCTGCCTCGACCAGCAGGGCCGCGCGTCCTTTACCCTTGTCACCGAGCAGGGCAGCGCCCCGGTTGTCCTCAGGCTTCACGGAGAGCACTACGTCGGCAACGCCCTGGCCGTGGCAGCCGTCGCGCTGACAGTTGGTATGCCGTTGGGTGAGGTGGCCACAGCTCTGGGAGAAGGGCGTCCGCTGAGTCGATGGCGGATGGAGGTACACGAGCGGGCCGATGGCGTCACGATCGTCAATGACGCCTATAACGCCAACCCGGATTCGATGTGCGCAGCGCTTAAGGCTCTTGCGGCCATGGGTCACGGCCGGCGGACCTGGGCTGTGCTGGGCGAGATGCTTGAGCTGGGGCCCGAGTCCGTCACCGAGCACGACAACCTGGGTCGACTTGCCGTGCGTCTGGGTGTCTCGCGCGTTGTCGCCGTGGGCCCGGGGACGCGGCCGATCGACGGCGGCGCCCGTGACGAGGGCTCGAGCGGTTCCAGCGGTTCGAGCGAGGATCAGTCGACCTGGGTTCCGGACACCGATGCCGCCTATGAGCTGCTCAGGCAACATCTTGCCCCCGGTGACGTCGTGCTGGTCAAGTCCAGCCGTGACGCCGGGCTGCGGTGGCTCGGAGATCGTCTGCTTGAGGACGCCGGATCTGAGGTGCCTTCGTGAAAGCCGTGCTGCTGGCCGGACTGATTTCGCTCGTGGTGTCGTTGTTCGGCACTCCGTTGTTCATCAAGTTCTTGGTCCGCCGAGGATATGGCCAGTTCATCCGAGACGACGGTCCGACCTCACACCACACAAAGCGTGGCACCCCCACCATGGGCGGGGCGCTCATCATCGGGGCCTCGCTGCTGGCCTATGGCGGCGCGCACCTGTTCACTCTGACACCCCTGACGGCCAGCGGCATCCTGGTGCTCTTCCTGATGACCGGCCTGGGAGTCGTGGGCTTTCTGGACGACTACATCAAGATCTCCAAACAGCGCAGTCTGGGGCTGCGCACCAAACAGAAGCTGGCCGGACAGACTCTGGTGGCGGTGGTTTTTGCCGGCTTGGCGCTGCAGTTCCCTAACAGCCGGTTCCGCACCGCGGCGGTGCCATTCGTGTCGTTCGTCCGAGACACGAACGTCAACTTCGCTTTCGCCGGCACGGTTTTCGGAACGATCCTGTTCGTTCTCTGGGCCAACCTAATGATCGCCGGCACCAGCAACGGCGTGAATCTCACCGACGGCCTGGACGGACTGGCGACCGGCACCAGCGTGATGGTGTTTGGCGCATATGTCCTGATCGCCATCTGGCAGTTCAACCAGAACTGTCAGAGCAACCCGGGGGTCAACTGCTACGAGGTCCGCGACCCGCATGACCTGGCCGTGGTTGCTGCCGCTCTCATGGGAGCGTGCTTCGGATTTCTGTGGTGGAACGCCTCCCCTGCCAAGATCTTCATGGGTGATACGGGGTCGCTGGCTCTCGGCGGCGCCATGGCCGGGCTGGCCATCACCACCCGCACGGAGCTGCTCGTGGTGATTCTCGGTGGCCTGTTCGTCATCATCACGCTCTCGGTGATCATCCAGGTCGGTTACTTCAAGTTGACAGGTAAGCGCGTGTTCAGGATGGCCCCGCTCCAGCACCACTTCGAGCTCGCGGGCTGGGATGAGATCACCATCGTCATCCGGTTCTGGATCATTGCCGGGCTGTTCGTCGCGTTGGGGCTCGGTATCTTCTATGCGGAGTGGGTTGTCGGAGCAGGGTGAGCCAACAGTGACGAGTTCTGAGGATTTCGACCCAAGTTACGAACCACGCCAGGGGCTGCGTAACCTCACCCACCGCGACGCCGACTGGTCAGGGCTGCGCATCCTGGTCACTGGTCTTGGTATTAGCGGGTTCGCGGCCGCTGATGCGCTCTCGGAGCGCGGTGCCATCGTCTCGGTGGTCAGCGCCGACGCCACCGCCGCCATCAACGAACGTGCGCAGATCCTCCAGATCCTGGATGTGGACGTCCGTCTGGGGCCCGAGCACCTGATAGACGTGCCCGAGGGCACCGAACTAGTCGTGACCTCACCCGGTTTTCGCCCCGACCACCCGTTGATGCTCGTCGCGGCCTCACGCGGCATACCGGTCTGGGGTGAGGTCGAGCTCGCCTGGCGGATGCGCGCGCAGTTCGGCGCAGCGCCTTGGATCACCATCACCGGTACCAACGGCAAGACGACCACGGTCAAGATGCTCACCTGTATCCTGCGAGCCGCCGGGCTGCGGGCGACCAGCGCAGGAAACGTCGGCACGCCGTTGCTCGAGGCGGTGCTGCACCCTGACCCGTATGACGTGCTGGCCGTCGAACTGTCCAGCTTCCAGCTGCACTGGCAACGGTCGGTGGCCCCTTTCGCGTCAGTCTGCCTCAACCTGGCGCCTGACCACATCGACTGGCATGGCTCCATGGAGGAGTACCGCCTAGCCAAGGCCAAGGTCTACGCGGGCACCCAGATCGCCTGCGTCTACAACGTGCAAGACCCGGCCACAGAGCAGATGGTGATGGATGCCGACGTCGTGGAGGGCTGTCGTGCTATCGGTTTCACCCTTGGTCTTCCGGGTCCCTCCATGGTCGGGATGGTCGAGGATGCCCTGGCCGACCGGGCGTTCGTCGAGCAGCGAAGGACCTCAGCCGCGGAGCTGGCCACTCTGGCAGACCTGCGGGGAGACTCCCCGTCGGTAGCACCGCACAATGTGGCCAACGCACTGGCGGCCGCGGCACTGGCGCGTGCTTACGGTGTCGGCGCTCTGTCGGTGCGTGACGGCTTGCGTGCTTTCGTCCCCGATCCTCACCGGATCGCCGAAGTGGCAACCGTCGACGGCGTTCGCTTCGTCGACGACTCCAAGGCCACCAACCCGCACGCCGCTGGTGCCTCTCTGGTCGCCTTCGAGCACGTCGTGTGGATCGCTGGGGGGCTGCTGAAGGGCGCTGATGTCGATGAGCTGGTTCATCGCGTGGCCGATCGGCTACGTGGTGTGGTCTTGATCGGGGCCGATCGTGAGCAGATTGCCCAGGCGTTGATGCGACACGCACCGGATGTCCCGGTGGTCGACGTGCCCGACACGGACACTGGAGTCATGGATCGCGTGGTGGCTTGTGCCAGCGAACTGGCACAGCCCGGCGATGTGGTCCTGCTCGCTCCTGCTGCCGCGTCGATGGACATGTTCGTCAACTATGGCGTGCGGGGCGACGCGTTCGCAGAGGCGGTGCACCGTCGTTCGAGCCGACAGGAGGGGCCAAACGCGTGATCACCACCTCGCAATGGCCCGGTTCCTCGGCCCCTTCGGGCCGCGCCGGCCCAACATCAGCAGGCGGTGGGTCCCCCTGGCGTAGGGCACTGCCGCGATTGGAGCGCCTAGAGTCCCCGGTCACGACTTACTATCTGCTGCTCAGCGCGACCGCGATGCTGGTCATCATCGGCCTGGTCATGGTGCTGTCCGCATCAAGTGTGACGTCCTACCAGGCCACCAACTCATCGTTCACGGTCTTCTTCAACCAGCTGCGCTACGCGGTTGTCGGCGTCATTGGCGCTTTCGTGGCCAGCCGGCTCTCGGTGACCACATGGAAGCGGTTGTCCGTGCCATTGCTGGTGGTTGCCATCTCCCTTCAGGCCCTGGTCTTCGTGCCGAGCCTGGGCGTCAGGGTCAACGGCAACCGCAACTGGATCCATATCGCGGGTCAGCAAGTTCAGCCTTCTGAGTTTGCCAAGGTCGCGCTGGTCCTGTTCGGCGCCGCCGTGCTCACCAAGAAACGGCGCAACCTTGGCAAGTTCATGCACGTGGCGATTCCACTGGTGTTCCCGGCTGGTGGCCTGCTGCTGCTGCTCGTGCTCGGCGGTGGCGACCTCGGCACCGGTCTGGTGCTGCTGGCCATCCTCGCCGGGATGCTTTTCGTAGCCGGCGTCCCCGCGCGGATGTTCTTCGTGGCCGGAGCTGGCTCGGCGGTGCTGGCCGCAACAATGGCTCTGACCAGTGCCAACCGGATGGGTCGCATCCACTCCTGGCTGGCTGGGTGCACAGACCCCACCAAATGCTTTCAGACGATTCACGGCCAGTACGCCCTGGCCGACGGAGGCTGGTGGGGGGTGGGTCTGGGCGCGAGCAGGGAGAAGTGGTCGTGGCTGCCCGAGGCGCACAACGACTTCATCTTCGCTATTATCGGGGAGGAGCTGGGCCTGCCGGGGACCTTGGTGATCATTGCCCTCTTTGGCCTGCTGGCGTTTGCGTGTTACCGGCTGGTCTTGCGCAGCGATGACTTCTTCGTCCGTGTCGCAACCGGCGGTGTTATGGTCTGGGTCCTCGCCCAGGCGGCCATCAACATAGGCTCGGTCATCGGGCTGTTGCCGGTTATCGGTGTTCCGCTGCCCTTAGTCTCTAGTGGAGGGTCAGCCTTGATGGCAACGTTGTTCGCCTTGGGGATGTTGCTGTCGTTTGCCCGGAACGAGCCGGGGTGTCGCGAGGCCCTTGCCGCGCGGCCGGGTGTGGTGCGCCGTTCCCTTGCGGTCATGGCAACGCGCCGTGGTCGCAGATCATGAGCGTTCGCCCGGGACTGTCCTCGGTGCTCCTGGCCGGTGGCGGTTCAGCTGGTCACGTGTCGCCGCTGCTGGCTCTGGCTGACTGCCTGCGTCGCAGGGACCCCGAACTGCGCGTGACGGCTCTGGGCACCGAGAATGGCCTCGAACAGCGGTTGGTGCCGGCTCGCGGATACGACCTGCGAATCATTCCCAAGGTGGCCTTCCCGCGTCGGCCCGGAGGTGCTCTGGTGCGCCTGCCGGGCGCGCTCAGGGAAGCAGTGGATGCGGCCGGTGAAGCCATCGACGAAATCACCCCTGACGTCGTGGTGGGTTTTGGTGGGTACGTCTCGACCCCGGCTTATCTGGCTGCACGCAAGCGGCGGATCCCCATCGTTGTCCATGAGCAGAACTCCCGGCCCGGTTTGGCGAACCGTTTGGGTGCCCGGATGACGCCTTACGTCGCAACGACATTCACCTCTACGTCCCTGCCGCACGCCAGAGTCATCGGCATGCCGTTGCGACGTGAGATCGCCCGGCTGGACCGGGCCGCGAACCGGGCGCAGGCGTTGGCGCATTTTGGTCTCGATGACCACCATCCGACGCTGCTGATCACCGGTGGCTCTCTGGGGGCGCAGCGTCTGAATGCGGCTTTCGCCTCACGAGTCGACTTTTTGCGGGCTCACGGCATACAGGTGTTGCACATCAGTGGACTGGGCAAGGAGTTCGTGCACGACTCGACGGTGGACGGGCCGCCATATGTTGTCGCTGGCTATGTCGATCGGATGGACCTGGCCTACGCCGCTGCCGACCTCGTGGTTGCTCGTGCCGGGGCAAACACTGTCTGCGAGCTGACCGCGGTCGGGTTGCCTGCGGTCTACGTACCGCTGCCGATCGGGAACGGTGAGCAGCGGTTCAACGCCACCGATGTCGTCGCTGCCGGTGGCGGCATCCTGGTCGAGGACTCAGCCCTGACTCCCCAGTGGGTCGACGAGGCGTTGGTACGGATGGTGACCGACGGGCCGCGGCTTGCCAAGATGGCGGATGCCGCCGCCACCATCGGAGAGCGTGAGGCGGACGAACGGCTGGCCGATCTGGTTGCGATTGCGGCGGACTCGTGGGATGCCCGATGAATGCTCCGGCATCCGGCGTCCGGCAACCACCCTCGAACCCTTCGCCCTACGTCCACGCAGCCAACGGGTCGAACGGCCGATTCGATTTCACCGCCGACGTCCCGGCCGCCAGCAGTCTGGGTTCGGTTCATTTCATCGCGATCGGCGGGGCGGGCATGTCCGGTGTTGCCCGGGTGATGTTGGCTCAGGGAATCTCGGTCAGCGGGTCCGATGCCAAGAAGTCCCTCGTCCTGGCGGCCCTGGAAGCCGAGGGGGCACAGGTTCACATCGGTCACGACGCCGCCAATCTCGGCGACGCTGACACGGTTGTCATCTCTTCGGCCATTCGTGAGAACAATGTTGAGCTTGTAGCGGCACGCTCGCGCGGTCTTCGGGTGATGCACCGATCTCAAGCCCTTGCTTCAGTGATGCAGGAGAGCCGGCGGGTCGCTGTCGCCGGCGCCAACGGCAAGACCACAACGACGTCAATGCTCGTGGTCGCACTGCAGCAGTGCGGAGTCGACCCGTCTTTCGCTGTCGGTGGCGAGCTCGCCAAGCATGGCACCAACGCTCACCACGGCACTGGTGAAGTTTTCGTGGCCGAAGCCGATGAGAGCGACGGGTCATTTCTCGTCTACCGGCCCGAGGTTGCCATCGTGACCAACGTGCAGCCTGATCACCTCGACTTCTACGGCACCTTCGACGCCGTCCAGGCCGCCTATGCCGAGTTCGCCGCTACCGTGCAGCCGGACGGCCTGCTGGTGACCTGTGCGGACGACCAGGGATCTCGTGACTTGTCTGAAGTGGCCGGGGCGGCAGGCATCCGGGTGGTCACCTATGGCTTGGCGGCGGATGCCGGGGTGCGGCTGACCGACGTGGGCGGTGTGGGAATGCACGCGCACGCGCAGCTGAGAGGCCCTGGACCCGACGGAGCCGACCTCGGCCGCCTCGACCTCGACATACCGGGTCGACACAACCTGCTTAACGCGGCGGCCGCGTTCGCGGCCGCAACCGTAGGGCTGGGCCAAGATCCTGACCGAGTTCTGAAGGGACTAGCCGGCTTCACCGGTACGCGCCGCAGGTTCGAGCCCAAGGGGGAGGTGGCTGGCGTGCGGGTTGTCGACGACTACGCGCACAATCCGGGCAAGGTGACAGCTGTGGTCGAGACCGCCATGGTCCTTGCCGCTCCCGGACGCCTGATCGTGGTGTTCCAACCCCATCTCTACTCACGGACCCGCGACTTCGCGGCAGAGCTGGCGACTGCGTTGTCGCCGGCGGACATCATCATCGTCATGGATGTGTATGCCGCACGCGAGGATCCGATGCCGGGAGTGAGCGGAGCATTGATCACCGATCAGCTGGCCAGGGCTGCGCGACCCTCCACGCAGGAGAAGGTCCATTTCGTGCCGTCGTGGTCCGATGTCGCACCACTGGTGGTCCAGATCGCCAGGGCCGGGGACCTGGTGCTGACCGTTGGTGCCGGTGACGTCACCATGATCGGTCCGGAGATCCTGCGCCTTTTGGGCGCCCGTCCGGAGGCGGAGTCGGTTGCTCCGGGACAGGGCCTGGTGTGAGCCCGGGCGCCCGTCGAGGCAGACCTCAACTTCGCTCTGGACCCTCGGTCCGGCGTTCCTCGGGGTTGCCGTCCTCGCGGGCCCGATTTGACGCTCGTGCCGCCAGGGTTCGTCGTCGTCCCTGGTTGTTGGCGGCCTGGCTTGCTGTCGCCGTGGCACTGCTGGCCGGGGGAGCCTGGTTGGTGGAGCTCAGCCCAGTGCTGGTGGTCAAGTCGGTCAAGGTGGTGGGCGTGCCGCCTGGGGAGGTCTCCGCAATTGTGAGCCGTGCCGCGGTCCCCATGGGCAGACCGTTGGCGAAGGTCGACACGCGCGCCATTGGCCGCAAGGTGATTGTGGTGGCGACGTTGGCCAAGGTCACGGTGAGCCGTTCATACCCCAATACGATTCTCATCTCGGCCACGAGCAGAGTGCCGGTTCTCGCGGTGAAAAACCCTCAAGGTCAAGTACAGGTTGTGGATTCTCAGGGTGTGGCCTACGCAACGGTGAGCGCGGCACCCAAGGGTGTGCCACTGATTGACACGGTCGAGAACCCGTCGAGTCTGGAGTCCATGCGCGCCGCGATGGCCGTTCTCTGGGCGCTTTCCCCGGGTCAGCGGGCGCAGGTCACCAACGTGACGGTTCAGGGGCCGAACATGGTCACGCTCAAGTTGGGCGCGGTCACGGTGATGTGGGGAGGCGCGTCCGAACCTGAACTGAAGGTCAAGGTGATGACGGCGCTGCTGCGGCAGAAGGACGTCGTGACAATTGACGTCAGCGCACCTCGGACGCCCGTGATCAGATGAGTCCTTCGACACGCCGCACACAGGGTTGATCGAGAGAGTCTCAGGCAATACGGTCATCGTGGACAGCGTTGGAACTGCTATAACCCTTTAGTTGACATCGAGATTCATTCGATGGGGGCAACAACACATACGATGCCTTCATCAACCCCCAAAGACATCAAGCAGAATGATTCAAGGAGAGGCCAACCGACGTGGCAGCACCGCAGAACTACCTAGCCGTTATCAAGGTCGTCGGCATTGGCGGAGGCGGCGTCAATGCCATCAACCGGATGATTGAGGTCGGTCTTAAGGGCGTGGAGTTCATCGCCATCAACACCGATGCCCAAGCCCTCTTGATGAGTGACGCAGATGTCAAGCTTGACGTCGGCCGAGAGCTGACCCGAGGTCTCGGCGCGGGCGCTGATCCCGAAGTCGGTAAGAAGGCTGCCGAGGATCACTCGGAGGAGATTGAGGAAGTGCTCAAGGGCGCTGACATGGTCTTCGTAACAGCGGGGGAGGGAGGTGGCACCGGAACCGGTGGCGCACCCGTCATAGCCAAGATCGCCAAGTCCATCGGTGCGCTCACCATCGGTGTGGTCACCCGGCCCTTCACTTTCGAGGGTCGCCGTCGAGCCAACCAGGCTGAGACTGGTATCGCCAGTCTGCGCGAAGAGGTCGACACCCTCATCATTATCCCGAACGACCGCTTGCTCTCGATCAGTGACCGCGCCGTCAGCATGCTCGACGCCTTCCGCAGCGCCGACCAGGTTCTGCTCTCAGGTGTCCAGGGCATCACGGACCTGATCACCACCCCCGGCTTGATCAACCTTGACTTCGCCGACGTCAAGGCAGTGATGCAGGGGGCCGGCTCAGCCCTCATGGGCATCGGCTCGGCGCGTGGTGAGGACAGAGCCGTCCAGGCGGCTGAACTGGCGATCTCCTCGCCGTTGCTTGAGGCCAGCATCGATGGTGCACATGGTGTGCTGTTGTCGATTCAGGGTGGTTCAGACTTGGGCCTGTTCGAGATCAATGAGGCCGCGCGTCTGGTGCAGGAAGCCGCCCACCCCGAGGCCAACATCATCTTCGG